>Ga0209794_1000181_pt1 | contig 142873 bp, 110 predicted proteins | sample EBPBio232013_DNA_FD_185869 | JGI IMG/M metagenome (GOLD analysis project Ga0209794, IMG submission 185869) | Wastewater treatment Type I Accumulibacter community from EBPR Bioreactor in Madison, WI, USA - Reactor 1_5/23/2013_ DNA (SPAdes)... | ecosystem: Engineered > Bioreactor > EBPR >...
AGACTCACACTAGTTGTATAAAATAGTATTATTTTTATAATTCGACAGTTTTTAAGTAAAAAATCCACTCCAAGTTGAGTGGATTTTTTGAAAATATTTTTTGAAAAAGTAATTTCCAAGGGAAGCCTATTTAGGCTTCTTGAAGGATAGCCGTTACTTCAATTTCAATGAGGTATTCAGGAGCGATGAGTTTGCTGATTTCTACCATCGTTGTACAAGGACGAATCTCCCCAAAAAACTCTCCGTGCGCCCGTCCGTAGGTTTCCCACTGAGCAATATCTGTCACAAAAAGGCGCGTGCGAACCACGTCTTTGAGTGAAGCTCCTGCTTGAACGAGCACTTTCTCAATTTTCTCAATGATAAATTTTGTTTGGCCATAGGCGTCTCCGACGGCTACGGGGCCATTTTCGTCGGCAGCTACGGTGCCCGTTACTTCAATAATGTTGCCGATTCGGACAGCGCGGGAGTAGCCAATAATTGCTTCCCAAGGGGCTCCAGTGGAGAGGTTTACTCTTTGTGACATTCGTTTATGTATGTATTGATGGGTAAAAAAAACTACTCATTCTTAGCACCGCCTTGCTGACCTGCTTTGGGCGGTTGGGCTTGCTGGGCTTCGCGCATTGGGTTAGACGCTCCGCGTTGGAAACCTCCACCTTTGAACAATTGGAAACGCGTTGGTTGCGTCGGCTGACGTGGGAAGCTGTTGCTCTCTTCGTCGATGTCCGCAATCTCACGGAACGGGTCCAATGTCCACTGTACCACTTTCTTCTTGGTGGTAATCACTTTTGATACTTGTTGGTCGTTCAAACGCCAAATCTCCGCTGGGAAGCGCGCTACCGAATCCGTACCATCTTCAAATTGCATCTTCACAATCACAGGCATTGGCAAACCTCCTTTGTTTTTCACTTTCAACGTGTAAAAGTTCAGGCCTGACTCTACCAATTTACGCTCTTCTGGGGTTAAGCTTGCCAAGTACGTTTCGTATTTTTTCTTATCAGCGTCTGTCACTTTGTAAGGGTCATACGAGTTGTAGAAATCCTTCATGTCAGGGTTTTTCTCTACTACCGACTCTTTGATGAAATCTTTATCGCGCTGACGAGCTACTGTGTTGCGTTTGTCTTCGGCTTCTTTTTTAGCGTTTGCTTTCGTGATGTCTGGGTTTTGCGTGTCTAAGGCAAACCATTCCACTTCGACCAAATCTTGGTCAACGGGCTCAGTGCCGTAGAACCAACCTTTCCAAAACCAATCCAAATCCACGCCCGACGCATCTTCCATCGTACGGAAGAAATCAGCGGGAGTTGGATGCTTGAACTTCCAACGGTTAGCGTATTCTTTAAACGCATAGTCGAACAATTCACGTCCCATCACCGTCTCACGTAAAATATTCAAACCCGTCGCAGGTTTGGTGTAAGCATTGGGGCCAAAGCCCATAATGTTATCCGAACTCGACATGATAGGTACCTGCTTGCTTTGCTCGGTACGCATGTATTCGGTGATATTTTGTGGTTCGGCCACGTCCCCACCCAAGTTACGATCCCACTCTTTGGTGGTCAAATATTCCATAAACGAGTTCAAACCTTCGTCCATCCATGACCATTGGCGCTCATCCGAGTTTACAATCATCGGGAACCAGTTGTGCCCTACTTCGTGGATAACCACCTGAATCAAAAAGTTTTTGATACCTTCCGAATACGTTCCGTCAGCATCGGGGCGCGCTCCGTTGAACGAAATCATTGGATATTCCATCCCACCTACTGGGCCGTGTACCGACTGAGCGACGGGGTATGGATAATCAAAGGTGAATTTCGAGTATGTTTTCACTGTATGCGCTACCAACATGGTTGAATATTGTCCCCAAAGTGGATTGGCTTCTTTGGGATAAAACGACATGGCAAGCACTTTTTTGCCATTGAGTTCTACGTTCATGGCATCCCAAATAAACTTACGGCTACTAGCGAACGCAAAATCACGGACGTTATCGGCTTTGAATACCCAGGTTTTTTTACCGTTGGGCTTGTTGGCTTCGTTTTTAGTAGCCTCGTCTTGGTTTACAATCAAAACGGGTTTATCGAACGTGGCGCGGGCTTTTTCTAAGCGCTTCATTTGTTCCGACGAAAGAATTTGCGAAGCGTTTTGAAGTTCACCACTGGCACCTACGATATGGTCGTTAGGGACGGTAATCGCTACTTTATAGTTTCCGAAGGGCAATGTAAACTCACCTTGGCCTAAAAACTGCTTGTTTTGCCAGCCGTTTACGTCGTCATACACACAAGCGCGCGGGAACCACTGAGCGATTTCGTAGATGAAGTTACCGTCTTTGGCAAAAAACTCAGCGCCACCGCGAGCGCCTTGGGCAAAGCGAAAATCAGTGATGTTGAAATTCCAATCAATCTGAAAACTGACCGATTGTCCTGAGCGGATAGGAGCATTCAAGTCGATGCGCATCATGGTTTCATTGATTCGGTAACGGAGGGCTTGACCCGTCTTAGGGTCTTTCACTGCCGTAATTTTATGGCCATAATCTTTGTCAATCATCGAACGCGTCATCGACGTAGCAGGCATTCCTTTCTCGTTGATAGAACTCGTCCGCGTCTGATTGGCCATTGAGTTTTTGGCAAAAAGATTTTGGTCAAGCTGAATCCACAAATACCGTAGTTCGTCGGGTGAGTTGTTGAAATACGTTACTATTTCTGAGCCTGTCAGGTGTTGTTTTTCGTCGTCAATTTCCGCTTTGATGTCATAATCAACGCGATTTTGCCAATATTCTTTGCCTGGTGCTCCTGATGCGGTGCGGTAGGTGTTGGGCGTTGGCAGGGCAGTTCCCATTTGCTCAAAACGAGAATTGGCGTGGTAATTTGCGGCGGGGGGCTGGGCAATAAGCGGTGAAAGTGCGCCGAGTAGGCAGCACAAGAGAGGGAAAAAAAACCTAGTCATTGGGGTTTGTTGATTGAGTTAAGTCGAATAATGATTTCTCTTTCTGAAATGGATGATTGTTCACTTTTATCGTAAATGCTTAATAAATAAACAGTTTCGTCTATGATTTTAACGTACGTGATGACTCGTGCTCCTGCGCTTTTACCTTTGTTTTTGGAGCGAATAGGCATACGAATCTTATAGCAATCTTTACCAATAGAAGTGCCTTGAAGAGGGTTTTCTTCCAGTGCTTCTATCAGAGATAAATAATCGTACTTTAAAGAATGATATTTTTTAGATAAGCGCTTAAGCTCTTTTTCAAAGTCTTGAACGGCTACAATTTTAAAGCTCATCGAAAAGTTCTCTAGCTGTTTTCAACTTAATCTTCCCCTGAGCGTGAAGTTCCGCTTGGTGGAAAGACCGTTCGAGGCTATCTAAAAATTCCTCTTTGGTAGGTGGTCGGTCGTGGTCATCGTCTTCTATTTTGACTTTTGCCTTGACGGCCTTGGCCATTTCTAAAAACAAATTGCGATGACGTTCTTTCGTTTCTATGATGATTCGCATGACTTGAGCTGTTTACAACCAAAAGTAAGAAATTATTTTTTTACCTAGGTAATGTCTTATACAACACAAAACCAATCGCGGCAAAAATGATATTAGGCAGCCATACGGCGACGATAGCGGGAATCGTACCTGATTCAGCAATCCCTTTGGCCAACATAAAAAACAACAGATAGACGAAGGCCAAAATAAACCCAAACGCAATTTGTAAGCCTGAGCCACGGCGGCTTTTTCGCGCCGATACGACTACGCCGATGATGGTCAAAATAATAAAGGCAAACGGGTGCGTGAAACGGGTGTATTTTTCGAGCAAATACGTTTCGACCCCGTCGGCTCCGCGAAGTTTTAGCAAATCAATATAGTCATTGAGTTGCGTCAGCGTTAGCTCTTCGAAGCGATTCTTGTCATTTTCAAAGTCTTTGGGGCTGAGGTTGAGCGTGGTGTCAATTTGGGTTCCTTTGGTGATGGTTTCTGTTAGGCCGTCAATTTTCCGAATTCGATAGTCGTAAACCGTCCATTTTTTCTTTTTAGGTTCCCAAACGATGCGGTCAGACGTGAGCTTTTCCTTCAATTGATTGCCTTCAATGCGTTCCAACGTAAACTTATACCCCGTAAGCGAGGCGTTATTATAGCTCTCTAGGTAGGCGTAAAGCTTAGGAGCTACTTTAATGTGAAAGTTACGCTGATTGAAATAATATTGGTCTTCGATGTATTTGTATTCAAAACCTAAGCGGATTTTATTCGCCCGTGGAATCACCCACCCTACCATATAAAACGTGAATAACGCTAACATTGCGGAGCCAATAAAATAAGGAACCAACATTCGCAAAAAACTTACGCCACTGCTAAAAATGGCAATGATTTCGGTGCGAGCCGCCATCCGAGCCGTAAAGAAAACGGTGGCAATAAATACCAACAACGGACTAAGGTAGTTGGCATAATAGGGAATCAGGTTGGCGTAGTAATCAAACAAAATCTCGCTTGCAGGCGGATTGAACTTACGGAAGTTGTCGATTTTTTCGGTGAAGTCAATCACGCAGATAATAAGCAACGTGATGAGTACCGTGAAAACGTAAGTAATCAGAAAGTTTTTAAGAATATAGCGGTCTAATAGTTTCATGATTTATAATCAGAGTACATTTGATAGCTTTCTAAGAAAGCATTTAAGAGGTTCTCCCGTTCGGTGTTATTTCGATGGATTAGAACAGCGCCTAAAATAACAACATCGTCTAATGAAAACGAAAAATCGTACTTTTCGAGGTCAGTAGTACGGAATTTTATGAACCATTTGTCAAAGACTCTTTTTCGTGCAAATTGTTTTTTATCGATACTCTCGCAAACATAAATCAGCACATTTTGCTGGTTTTCGAAGAAATTGGATAAAAAATATAAAATCGTAGAAGGGACTCTTGCGTCAACAGGCAGTTCTTTATCTGCCCCGAAGCTAAATTCAACGATTGCGCCATTAGGAATCTCTAGGTGATTAAAATGGAACGAGGCGTCGAATAACGCGATATTGTAGTTAACGGCATAGGCTGATGTAAACGAAAACGTCCCATCAGGTTGCTCAATGATGGGATAGGGAAATTCTAACAATTTTGCGACCCTTTTTGTTAATGATAGATGTGTTACCCTTACTCAATTCTTGGTGAATTTCGTTTTTATCACTCATCATTTTTCGTACAGTTTCTTCTAAACTGCTTCCTTTAGGAATATTGATTTTGATTTCCATGGTGCTTGCAGTTATCTAAATCTTTGATTCTATTTACTAAACCATGCTGACCACTATTTGGTAAGTGGGGTTTTCATGTTTTTACACAAAGCTACTAAAATAATAAAACCGCTCGTTTAATGCGAGCGGTTTTTAGATTATTTAACGCTTAAACTTAGAAAGTCCAGAATCCAGAAATTGTACAAACTCCTCGGTGCTCGCGTAGCCAATCGGCTTGGTGAGTAACTCACCGTCGGGACTAATGACGCAGTAAAAAGGCTGGGCGTTGTTGTTAAACTTCGTGATTTGCAAATCCGCGTTTTTGTCGCCAATGGTTGTTTTTTCGCGCTTATCGTAGGTCGATACAAACTGTTTTTCTTTAGGAAGCTCGGTTTTATCGTCCACGTACAGCGAAGCAATCACAAATTCTTTTTTCAAACGATCCAACACTTCGGGTTGTGGCCAAACGTTGGCTTCCATTTTGCGGCAGTTGGCGCAGTTGAAACCTGTAAAATCAACAAATACGGGTTTGCCTGTGGCTTTTGCTTGGGCTAAGGCTTGTTCGTAATCAAAGTAGCCTTCAAGGCCATGTGGCAAGTGAGGTTTGCTGCGGTCGAGTTTGGCCGTACTTCCCGTACTTGTTCCACCAACGGCGTTGGTCAAGAAAAAGTCTTGGGTTTGCTCAGGAGGCAACCAACCTGACAACGCCCGAAGAGGGGCTCCAAACATCCCTGGAAGCATATAGACCACAAAAGCAAAGGTCGAAGATGAAATCAACAAGCGCGGAATCGTTACTCCTTTCACGGGAGAGTCTTTGTCCATGCGGAGTTTACCAAGGACATAAAAACCAATGATGGTGAACAGGACAATCCAAATTGCCAAGAAAATTTCGCGGTCAAGGACATTCCAGCGGTAAGCTAAGTCGATATTACTCAAAAACTTGAGGGCTAAGGCAAACTCCAACAGTCCAAACACAACTTTAAATTCGTTGAGCCAACCTCCTGACTTGGGGAGGCTCTTCAAGAATTTTGGAAACATGGCCAAGCCCGTAAACACCACAGCGAAAGGCATCGAGAAAGCAATCATCCCAAGTACAGGGCGCATCACTTCGTTGCCTTTAGAGGCCAAAATCAACAGCGAACCTGCAATCGGTGCCGTACACGAAAACGAAACCACAACGAGTGTAAGGGCCATAAAGAAAATCCCAATGAGGCCGCCTTTATCGGCTTGTTTGTCCACATTATTCACAAATGAACTCGGCAACACAATTTCAAACAGACCCAAAAACGACAAGCCAAATAAGATAAATACCACAAAGAAAATAGCGTTGGGCGCCCAGTGGGTACTGATAAAATTAGCGGCTTGTGCTCCTCCAATACGTGAAACTAAGAAACCTAGCAAGGTAAAAATAGAAACGATGGAAAGGCCATACAACAAAGCCTTGCTGGTGCCGTGCTCTTGTTTGGTAAAATAACTCACCGTCATCGGCATGATGGGGTAAATACAAGGCATGAAAATAGACGCCAAACCGCCCAAGAAACAAGCCAATAAGAAGCTCCACAACGATTCTTCTTCGGCGGGTTCGGGAATAGTCGTCGTTTCTGAAGGTGCAGCGGCTGCTTCTGACGTTGCTTCAGGAGCTGGAGTTGCGGCAACGGTGTTGCTGTCTTTGGCTGGCGTTGCTGTGACTTGCTCTGTTGGCTGGCTCGCCGTTGGCTGAATTGTCGCAGCTGCGTCGGCGGCTACTTTAATATCGGTAATTTTAAAATCAGCACTTCCCATGGTGCAGAGCCCATCGTTTTGGCAGGTTTGATAATCAACTGCTACTTCGATTTGAGGGTTGGCCTTGAGAATCTTTACTTTTTGTACAAAAGAACCCGTGCCTTCTGCTACGCTCGTGTTTCCTCCCCAAACCTCTTCGTAAAAGTTGTGAAACCCAACGGGCTTGATTTTACCCACCAACTGATAAGTATCGTTGGGCTTGAATTTAAACTCGGTTGGATTGGGGCCATCTTTTACCTCAAATTCGGTCGAGTACAAATGCCAAGTGGGGTCGATAGTCGCAATGAACTTAATTTCGACAATGTCTCCTACTTTCACCTCTTTTTTGGGTGAATCGACATTCCATTTTGCGTGATTTTGCACTTGCCCAAAGGTTGTTAGGGTCAAGAGTACTAAAAGAGCACAGATTACACTTTTCATAAAGTACGTTATAGGTAACGGTTAGTTTTACTTGATTTTTTGCAACGACTTGGCATTTACTTTTCGTATGACTTCGTTTCGTTTAAACTTTACGCGCCAGACCGCCAAATGTGTGGCATCTTCCCCAAAACATTTGTGACAAATGCTACTTTGCAGCGAAACGGGTGCATTATACACTAGTGCTGAGTCGCCTAATTTTTGGATATTAGGGATTTGAGAGAGTTTATTTTCGGCATTATATACATAAGCATCAAGGATTTCTTGCTCTTTGGCCGACAATGCGGGGTTTTTGAGGTCTTTTGTGCCTAAGAGGTTGATTTCGGCGGTATATAACTTTTCCAACGAATCTATTTGTGGCAATTTTTGCAATTGGCAAAAAGCCGCAGCATCTGAAGGCGACTTCGCTAGGGAGTTTTCGAGGTTTGCTTGTGCTTGTTTTACAATTCTCTGGCCCCAGTCATCCACAATAGTCACGACTTGCTGGGTCGTAACGCGTTTGATTTGCATACTTTTTACCTTCTCAACGGCTTCTTTGGAGCCATTGACACGTCTTTCCATATTGCAACCAACAAATAATAGACCAACGAACGCTACGAGCGTAAACGACGAAAAATAATTCACAAACAGATGGATTTAGAATACAAAACTATCTTTATTCTGACGTAAAGCCAAAACGCCTCAGCAACTGGTTTGGTTCAGAAAAAAGCGTTGCGAAAGCCGTATTTGTTGATGGTATATGTATAAAGTACAATTTCTTTTGACCATTATTTCTGCACTACAAACAAGTGTTTGGTACGTGCTTGATGGTTAAAATTACAACTATTTCTTCAAAACCTACTATTTTGGTAACGTTCCCGATAACGATTGCATAAAAAAATCCGTAAAAAGCAGTCAAAAATTTAATAGTAACTTCCTATATTTCAATTACCAAGTCAACTACCCAAAAAATACGTCTTTTTAGCATTTCTCAAAAAAAGACAATTGTAAATAGGAAATAAGATGAACAGTGCCCTAATTTCAATTAATCCCTTTGATAAAGTGCCGAAGTACAAGCAAATTGTACAATCGGTGATGCGGGATATTGAGAGAGGCGTTTTGAAAAAAGGAGATCAGCTTCCTTCGATAAGCGAACTGAGCATTGAATATTTGCTGGCTCGCGACACCGTAGAAAAAGCGTACCGCGAGCTACGGGCGAAAGGGCTCATTATGTCGGTACAAGGAAAAGGCTATTATGTGCAGTCGGACAGTGATAAGAAAATTAAAATACTGCTGATTTTCAATAAATTAAGTTCTTATAAAAAGATAATTTATTACTCATTTTTAAAAGCGCTTGGTGATACTGCGATTGTGGATTTGCAGGTACATCATTACAGTGCAAGTCGTTTTCAGGAAATCATCGAGCAAAATTTGGGGGCTTACAACTATTATGTAGTTATGCCACATTTTACCCAAGACCTCGAAAAAGCCGATTATTTGGATACGTTGAAAAGCATTCCAAAGAATGAGTTGGTGTTGTTAGACCGTGATATTCCTGAACTGACCTCTAATCCATTAAGCATTTATCAGCGTTTTGATAAGGATATTTTTGAAGCATTGGAAAGTGCCAATGATTTGCTTTTGAAATACTCAAAAATAGCCTTGGTTTTTCCGTCGGATGGAAATTATCCCGTGGAAATTGTGCAGGGTGTGCGAAATTTCTGCATCAATTACCATAAAAAGTTTGAAGTAAAGGATACCATCAACGACGAAATACTGGAGACAAAAACGGCCTACATCGTCGTAGAAGAAAATGACTTGGCGGAGTTAGCCAAAAAAGTAAAACAGGCAGGATATACGCTGGGCAAAGAAATTGGGTTGATTTCGTTTAATGAAACAACACTCAAGGAGTTGCTAGGAATCACGGTCGTTAGTACCGATTTTGAGACCATGGGGCGTACGGCGGCATCGCTTTTGTTGAACAAACAACGAATAAAAGTAAAGAACCCATTTTACATGATTCGGAGAGGGTCACTTTGAGTGTCGAGGGTCGAATGCAGAGCGTCGAATGTTTGAGATGTCCGTGCTAAGAGTTGCTCATTTTGTGATGAGGGTTGCTCACAACCCGATTCGGGAGGAGTATCGAGGGGCGAATATTTGGGATGTCCGTGATGAGGGTTGCTCACAACCCGCCTGATGAGAAAATAAGAATTTTTACTGAGAGGAACAGATGGTTTTTAAACAGCCCGTAAAATTTTACGGGCTGTTTTTTTACTTAAAATGGTAGCGTGGCCCATAAACAGCGTTGGTTGCTAACAAGCTTGATTTGCAGTTAGTTGTCACAATTTTACAATTTCGGTGCCTGCCAAGAGAAAACAACCTAAGCCAAAGTCTTCGTAATCGGGTTGTTTTTCGTAGCTGAGGGGCTGGCCATCTTTAGGCTCTTTTCCTGTGCCTTGTATCCAGCCTAAAAAGCCGTTGGGGTGTATGCATTCTTTCAGCATGGCATTCATGGCTTTGGCAACGATGGGCTGGTATGTTTTCTTATCCAAAAGACCGTTACGCATTCCCCAAGCCATTCCATACACAAAAAGCGCCGTACCAGTGAGTTCTTTTCCTCCAAAATCCGTTTCGTCGGTTAGGCTTACGTTCCAGTAACCATCGGGGCGTTGAAGGGCAGGGAGGGCTTTCATCATTTCGAGGTACGTCTTTTGGTATTCTTCGCGGTGAGGGGCGTTTTTGGGCATAATGTCAAGCACCCGTACCAAGGCGGCTACCACCCAGCCATTCCCGCGCGACCAGTAGCAGTTTTTATTTGCGGGGGTTTTGTAAGGTGGGTCAAAGTCTTTGTCGCGCCACCAAAGCCCTTCGGCAGGATTGTAAAGTCCCTTATCGCCGTGCTGGTTTTTGGTGAAGAGGTACATATCGTACATTTTTTCGTAGTAGCGATTGTCGTTATAAATTACTCCCAACTTGGCAAAAACGGGCATCGCCATTTGCAGGGCATCCACCCACGACCAGTCGTCTTTCTTTTCGCTATTGACCATGTTGTCCATGCACGCTTTGATGTCGCGGATACGTTCCTCTTTTTTGTCCATGAGGTAAAGGTCAATGTACGTTTGGCCGCAGCATTGGTCGTCGCCATTGCGGGTGGTAATGCCATTCCGAAGTCCCCATTTATGGGCTTCTCCCCACGAAATAGCATAGTCGAGGTACTGTTTTTGAGGGTCAATTTGGTAAAGCGCCATTAGTCCTTCGTAGTAAACGCCACGAGTCCAGATATTGCTGGGGCGGGTACGGTCTTTACCCACAATCGGTTTTCCCACATCCGACCATTTGTTCATAAAATACGCATTGGCCGAAGTCATGGCTTTTAAGACATCTTTCTTTTTGGGTAGTTTTTGGGCAAAAACAGTGGCCGTAAAAATGAAAATGCCAATAAACGTCTTTAAAAACTTCATGATATTGTCTGTATATGAGGTTGTTGTAATGGGTTTCGTAATTCAATTCTTATCAGTACTACTTCTTCTGTAACAACTGTACCGAACTGTCGTTAATCTCAAACTGTTTGTTTTTCAGTAGATTGATGACCTCTGCCCCAGCCAAAATTACGGGGCCATAGCCGTGAGCGGCAAATGGACTGATGGGGCGGTGATAGTAAAATGCGGGATCAAAGCCCATACCTGTCCCTACACAAGTGCCTTCTACCTGACCCTTTTCGTTGACTTTGGTCGAAACGGCATTCCAGCCTAGCAAAGCCATGGGAGCATAGGCAAGGCCGTCAATCCAGCCTTTGTTGATGGCGTGAGCGATGGCATACGTGTAAATAGCAGTTGCTGAAGTTTCTAAGTAAGAATCTTCACGGTCGAGTAATTGGTGCCAAAATCCAGAACCTGATTGGTAGGAGGCCAAGCCTTTGACGTGGGCTTTTAACAAAGCGATGATTTCAGGGCGAGCAGGATGGTTTTCAGGAAGAACATCGAGTACTTCTACTTTGGTGAGAAGCCCCCAGCCGTTTGCCCTTGCCCAGTGGAATTGTGGATGCTCGGTCATACCTTCGACCCAGCCGTGCATATATACGCCTTTTTCTTTATTGAACATCCGTTTCGCAAACTGCAAAATCTGTTTAGTGGCTTCGTCGTAGTATTTTTTATCGCCCGTGAGTTTTCCCATTTGGGCTAGGGCAGGTACCCCCATAAACAAATCGTCAAGCCAAAGCGTGTTGGGCTGAGGGCGGTTTCGAGCTAGCGTACCGTCGCTGAGGCGGTGTTCTTTGGTTAAAATATAATTGATGTGATTATCGATGAGTGGACGTAGCTTAGACGTGTTTCCCCCGCGCGTGGCTTTAATCATGGCCGCACACATGGCACCGCAATCGTCGAGGGCATGTGGGGTTAACAAACCGCGCAACGGCCCTTTTGTTCCCCAGTCAGCGTGTTCTTCGGTCGTTTTTTTGAAATAAGGCGCGGCATTGGCGATAAACTCCAAGCGTTTGTCCGCGTACTCTTTATAGCGGCCGTCGCCCGTGATTTGGCTAGCCAAAAGCATAGCACCGTAAGTGACACCCCACTCGTAGCTGACCAAACGAAAGTCCCCTTTTTGTAAGGCAGTATTTTCATCAATTTTTGACAAATCACTGACGGTTTCGCCCGTTTTTGAGTTGACAAACGCAGTAGGAGTGACGTTATTCAAATACCCATGGATACGGTCTAACGTTGCCTTGATGTCGTTGGCTTTTGAGATTCCATAAGGCACAGGGTAGTCGGGTTGAAGCAAATGCAAAGGCGTGTTGGAGTCGTTGGCGTTGGTTACGTTACGTTGGGCCGATGCAGTTATCGAAAAACAAGCCGCAAGGAGCGTAGAAGCGGCAAGCGAGTGGAAGATCGAAGGTTTCATATTCAATGATAGGTTTGTACAAAATTGGAGATATTCGGCTACGTAACATTCCCGTACCCACCTGTGAAAGAAAAAGATATGGAAATTAGCATGTACATAGTGTAGCTGTACTTGGTGAAAACTTTATTTTTGCAAATCTACTGTAACTCTTGCTATGCTCACTGCCCTACTCATTGATGATGAACAGAATAGTACCGATGTCTTGGTCTATGATCTTCATCAATATTGTCCTGAAGTATCGGTTGTTGCCACGTTTGAGCACCCCGCAGACGCTATTCTTTTTTTGAAAGAGAAATCGATAGACGTCGTGTTTCTGGACATTTCGATGCCCGAAATGAGCGGTTTTGATTTTTTGGACGCGCTCCCTTCCGTTGACTTTGAAATTGTGTTTGTCACTGCGTATGAAGAGTTTGCGTTGGCGGCTTTTGATTTTTATGCGTTAGATTATTTAGTAAAGCCCGTGGCTCCCGAAAAACTGATTCGGGCGGTGGAGCGTTTGCTCGCGAAGAAAAAAGAAAATCAAAAGGTTGACTATCAGAATATTCAGGCATTGTTAGGCAACCTCACTTTGATGCAGCAAGACGCGACTTCGATGGCGATTCCGACCCAAGATGGTTACGAAATTCTGAAAACAAACGAAGTTGTTTTGCTCGAAGCCGAGGGGAGTTATACCAAAGTCGTTTTAAAAGTGGGGGACACGCTCTTGGTTTCCCGAAATTTGAAGGATTTTGAGCGGATGTTACCTGTTCGGAAATTTGCCCGAATCCACCACTCCTACATCGTCAATGTAGATTACATCAAAAAATACCAAAAAGGTGACGGCGGCATCGTGACCATGTCCAATGGAAAATCGTTGGCGGTATCGCGTGCCAATAAAACAAAACTACTTTCACTCATTCGCGGAGAACTCTAACTGACCGCTCGTGAACAATTAGAACGTTTGGTTGGAATTTTATACTTTATGTGAAAACTTCGTAACCCAAACCTTCTTGTATGTATCGTCGGACTAGTATTTTGGGGTTCTGTTTTGGACTATTTTTATCCTATTGGGCTGTAGGACAGGACATTGTTGGCCTCACTGACACTACCTTGAAGCAACCTCTCGCTATTGCTTCACATACATCAGTCTGGATTGACAGTACGGGCCAGCAGTCCTTTGAGCAAGTGCTTAAAGCTGGTCATTTTGTTCCTCTAACGCGCGTCAAAATCCCCCGTTTTCTTCGCAAAGAAGTCAATTACTCCTTTTGGGTTCATACCCAAATAAAAAATGAGTCAGCGGTTGCGAGGGAGGTTTTGTTCACGGCAGGGAATTTTTACGATACGAGGCTTTACGAAATAGACCAAAACACAGGGTTTGTCAGTCAATGGCAGACATCCCAACGGCAACGTCCCGATGAACGTCTCTATCGCTATGACTACCGCTATTTTCCACTGGATTTTAGGGCGTTTGAAACCAAAACGTTGTACCTGAAAATTAAGAGCCAAACAGGAAAACCGTTTGTCATATACCCTCAAGTTTATACCTATGAAACCGAAGCCAGAGAACGAGTAAAAAACCTCTACGACGACTATTACCCCATGGCTGTCAACCATGAATTGATGGCTGTTTTAGCCTTTTTGGCCATTTTTTTTCTGTTTCAATGGTTTCTCAATCGCCAACGATACTTGTTATTTTATTCCTTTTATTTGGTTTCACTCCTTGGCTTTGCGGGCTACGGAGCGTCGTTTTCATCGTACGTGGTTCATTACTTTAGCTACTTTCCTTTTCTCCGCTTTACCTTACAGCAAAACTTTTACATCCTACTTTCGCTTTTTGCCCATACCTGCTTTTTATACGAAATTTTGGGAATCAAAAATTGGGCAGTGGGTTTTCCCAAACGCTACTTTAAAGGACTGCTGTATCTGGTAACAAGCCTGATAGTGATAGAGTTGCTTCTGACGGTAGTATGCCGAAGGTACGACCTTGGCATTTCTTTTCAGTTGGTATGTCAAGTCGTACTTCCCGTCCTCAACGTAATGAGCCTAACGGTACTTTTTTTGACCAAGGAACACGTCTCTTGGTTTATTAAGCTAGGCGCGTTGGTAATGGTATTAGGTACATCGGTGGGGTTTGCTTCGTCGGTGTTGGGGTGGGTTCCGATGAGTTCCTCCTTACTCATTCATTACCCCAATGTGTATTTCAACTACGGAGTGTTGATTGATATTCTCTTTTTTTCACTGGCTACGGGCGAAAAAATGGTCACAATACAACGCGAAAGGAATCAGTTGATGCACAATTTTGCGTTGTCGGAATTGACCACCTTACGCACCCAAATCAACCCTCATTTTTTGTTTAATAGCCTCAATTCCATCAAAAGCTACATCATCAAAAACAAAACCCACGAAGCCGCCGCGTACCTCACCGACTTTTCGGTGTTGATGCGCGAAATACTTGAAAAAAGTCGGGAACAGTTTTTGCCCCTTTCTCAAGAACTAGAAATCATCAATCAGTACCTCCAGCTTGAGCAACGGCGTTTCAGTCAACCTTTTCGGACGGAGATTCACGTGGAAGAAGGCATAGACACCGAAAACGTATACGTCCCCGCTTTTTTGTTACAACCCTTCGTTGAAAACTCCATCAAACATGGTTTCAAGCGTTTACAGGGCGAAGGCCAAATCACCATCCGCGTCCTTTCTTACGCGTCGGGGGTAGAAATTTGGCTAGAAGACAATGGGATTGGGCGAGACAATGCCGCGAAACTCCGACTTTCTACGACCAAGCACCGTTCTATGGGACTTGCATTGGTCGAAAATCGCCTGCGCCTATTACAAGAAATCTACCATTGGGAAATCACGCTGACCTTAGAAGACATTACGCCGTCGGGAGGTACTCGTGTAAAAGTACGTATTCCAACGTTTGAATAGAAAACACGACTGGGAGTTGCAAACCCAAAGCTGCGAGTTATGCCCCCAAGTATGTTAACGGTGAACTATAGGTTGAAATAAGCCCCATTTTTCCCTCTTTTTGAGAAAAAACGGCTTTTATTTCTCTCCTTATGAAAACATCAATTACTCGCTTCTTACTTGTTTGGATTTTTTTGAGCAAGGGGCTGGTTCATGCCCAAAGCACCGAAATCCGCCCTGGGGTGATTTTACCGCAGATGACGACGGCGCAACGCAATGCGTTATCCGCCACCAACGGGATGTTGATTTTTGACACCAATACCCAAAGCTACTGGCTACGAAGCAATAACACTTGGACAGAACTACCCAAAACAGCCGCCACCACCAGCTATTGGGAGCAATCGGGCGCTGGAGGCAACGAGATTAAGAATACCAACTCGGGCGGGTTTTGGTCAGCAAACCCGACAATTGTAGGCGCAATAAATCCAAATCCACCTACTGCTCCTGTCAGCGGAGCAGGAACTCGCTTCATGTGGATACCTTCACGGTCGGCTTTTCGGGTAGGGACTACAGATGGGACGCAATGGGATGCTCCTAATATAGGTTTATTTTCTACTGCCATAGGGGCTAGTACAACGGCTAGTGGACTTTTTTCTACAGCTATGGGAGCAGCTACAATCGCTAGTGGAACTGGTTCTACTGCCATGGGAGCTAGCACGACAGCCAGAGAGTATGCAACGGCCATGGGGGAATCGACAATAGCCAGCGGATATGCTTCTACTGCTATGGGAAAGGGGACAACCGCCAGTGGACAGGCTTCAACAGCTTTAGGGAGCGAAACTACCGCTGATGGACTAATTGCAACAGCAACAGGAGCATCAACAAGAGCCAGTGGAAACTTTAGTACAGCGATGGGAATCAGTACCCAGGCACGCGGATACAATTCGACTGCCATTGGATACTTTACAAGTGCAAGCGGGGAGAAGTCTATGGCAATGGGAAACGGTTCTATCGCCAGTGGTCCCACTTCTACTGCTATGGGATCAAATACAAGAGCCAGTGGAGATGCTTCAACAGCTATGGGCGCAGTAACTAAAGCCAGTAGCAACTTTTCTACAGCAATGGGTATAGGTAACGTAGATGATCCCAGTGGCTTATTAATGCTGGGTAATGGCACTGCAAATACTCCACAAACAATATTGGTCGTCAGAAAAGACAACAGCATGGGATTGGGAGATTTTGGCGCTTCGACAGCTACCTTAGCTACGTTACACGTCAATACTTCCAAAAATACAACAACAGGTAATGCCACAGCCCTATATCCTACTACGGCAACGCCTTCCAATTTCCCTGCGGCATCGGCAGCGATGTCGATTTATGCGTCTCAGGGCATTTTTTCGGGAACATACATTGGCTCTGCCCAGAATGTCGTGTTGTCAGATGCCCGCATCAAAGAAATAGAAGGAACCTCCGACAACGCTCAAGACTTAGCCACCTTACGTCGGTTACGTATCACCGACTACCACATGAAAGACCATTACGTTTGGGGAGACCGTAAGTTCAAAAAAGTAATCGCTCAACAAGTCGAAGAAGTCTATCCGCAAGCGGTAACGTCTCAAAAGTCTTTTATCCCAGACATTTACCAACTAGCATCGTTGGAAAATGGGTTTATCAAACTCCCCCACCACACTTTAAAGAAAGGCGAACGGGTGAAATTGATTATTGATAACCGCGAAGAAATAACCGAGGTATTGGCTACGACCCTTGAAGGTTTTAAAATCGCTGATTCGACTTCTCAAAAGAACGTATTTGTCTATGGCCGCGAAGTGTCTGACTTCCGCTCGGTGGACTACGAAGCTCTTTCGATGCTGGGAATCAGCGCCATACAACAATTGGCTAAGGAAAACGAAGCACTCAAAAGCCGCATGATCCGTTTAGAAACACTTGTTGAGAATTTAGCCACGGCTGAAGCCACCGCCAAAACAGGGAAATAACCACCTATTCACATGAAAAAATATTCTTCCATTTTTACATTCGCTTTTTGGGGTTGGTGCGTGTCACTTACTCCTGCCGTTGGGCAAGTAACAACCCTACCAACCTCTATCGGGATTGGCCCCAGTACCAATCCTGCGATTCCGCTGCATATCAATAAATCGGGTGAAGCCATGCGCATTGATGGGGCTTCCAACCCTTTTGCAGCCTATTACAACAATGGCCTTCTGAAAGGGTATATACAAACAACTCCAGCCACGCTTACGATAGGAACGTCCAATACAACTTCCGACCTGGAGTTTCGTACCAATACCCTTTCACGGATGCTTATCAGTGGCAGTACAGGCGACATCACGATGAGCAGTCGCCTCAATGCTGGCTCAGGGCTGCGCCTTACAGGTCCATTGCTGGTTTCGGGGTCGTCAGGAGTATTTGGCCAAGTATTGATGACCTTAGGCAGTACCTCTCCGATGTGGGTGGATATTGCCCAAAACCCTCAAGTGGGTTTTGAAGCGACTTATCCGTCGTCGATTACCCTTTCCCATGATACAGAAAATATGCTTTCGGGCTTTTCTGAAAACTGGGACGATGGATCCATTTTGAATCCTTTAGCGGGGGAGATAACAATACCCTCGTCGGGGTTGTATCGTTTTGAATGTAAACTGGCGCTGAATCGAGTGGGAAACAATCCTGCCATCGAACAAGGAAAACTCCGTTTTGCCCTTTATCAAAACGGAACGCTCATTCGTCAAATGAACTTTGATTATAAAATCAATGGGCAAGGACAAGCGGTAGCCCATCAGAATTTTGTAGAATCGGTAAAGCTGACGCAAGGTGATAGAATTGTCTTTAGTATTTTACAAACCAACGAAAGTGGCTTCCCCATTTTTCTGTTTGCGAATGGTACGGGCGGAGATACTCAATTCAGAGGTTATAAAATATACTAAGCTATGTCTCCATATCCTCTCACCGACCGCACCCAATTATTGCTCGAAGACATTCTGTACTTTGAGGGCGACGGCAATTACACCTTTGTCTATTATCGGGATGGGAAAATCATTTTACTTTCCAAAAGCATTGGTTTTTTGATGGAACGCCTGCCAGCGGGCTTGTTTATCAGAATAAGTCGCAAATATGCGATTCATGGTGGAGAAATTCCTCATTTGACACTTGAGCGAGTAAAACGCACTGTTAAGTTTTCGGGCGGAGTGCAATTGCCAGTAGCTCGCCGAAGAATGAGGGAATTAAAAGAAGTAATGGGTGTAACAAAAAATACACGTCGAAAAAAATAATCATTTCTGTCACTTTTTGAAAAACAGGCCTAAAAATCATGAAAAAAATACTCCTCTTATTGCTACTCTCATTTACGGGTTTTGCCCAGAATGGCTATAATGTTGAATTCGGACAGGTGTATAGGCTTGAGAATACTTCTAACCAAAAATCCATAGAAGTCGAAGACGGGCTTCTCAGTAAAGGGACGCGGGTACAACAATATCGAGGCTATACGCGCAATGGCAGTACCGATGGCTACAACCAAGAGTGGATATTCTTACCTGGTGAAATTATTGAACGAAATGGCCAAAAAATATATTTAGTGAGAATTTTAAATTACGGTTTTTTAGACTATCTCACCAATAATAGTGGCACGGTTCAACTCGCAAAATTCAACCCTAATACTGCTAATTTAGGCCAGTTTTGGGAAGTAATTCGTACCCCAAATGGCAATATTAAATTGCGGTCGCACGTGAGCAATACTTTTCTACAAGCGCCCAATGATGCCAACGATGGCTCTGCGATGACACTCGCAGTCAGAAATGATAGTCCCGCACAAGAGTTTAAACCTGTTACGTTTGTCAAAGATGGAGTCCCCCGTTTTGCTTACAGCGAAGCTGTCGCCATCAAACCTGCCAACAATGCCCATCTTGCTTTAGACGTAACTGCCTGTGGTACTGCCGAAAGTACCCTCCTTAACGTATGGAATATAGGGAGAAATAATGTGTGCCAACAGTTTCAATTTAAAAGAGCATTGGGCGAAAACCAAGTACACATCAAACCCATGCTAAAACCAGATTTTGGTGTTCGCTTACAGGATATTACCAGCAAAGCAGCAGGAGCAAATATCGTGATAGGCTCGCAGCCTACCGAAACCTCAACGGTATGGATTGCCGTGAAAGTAGTTCGAGAACCAAACAAATACATCTTCTTTAATCTCATCAGTGGGCTTTGTGTGGAAGTCTGGAATGCTCGAACAGACGCGGGTGCAACCGTCGGACAAAATATTTTTACCAACGGAAATCATCAAAAATGGTTCATCGAAAAAACTAATTAATCAGCTTAAAATCAAACAATTATAAGATGAAAATCAAGTCGTTTTTTATCGTACTTAGCGTTTGGCTTTGCAATACCGCCTTGGCTCAAGTCAAACTGCAAGCCAATACCGACGCAGTGATTAAAAATGCCTCGGCACCTTATATGCGCGTCTCCGCTTTGGGTTTTATTTGTAATGCCGAAACAGCCGACGATGCCCTAGAGCGTGATGGTAAGCGTGATGAAGTGTATCTTTCGAGTCAATCGCACAAGGTTGATGCCCAAGGGCGATTGGTCGCCAATACCGCAGTACAGCATCGGTCAAGATTAATGGGTGACATAAATGCCAGAAACCCTGTTGAAAGGCGGGTAATGGCGGGCACAGCCGATGGTGGATTGGGGGGCATCAAAACTGGCGACCAAATTCCTGATTTTGAGCCTTTTAAAAACAATGCTCCCGCGTCAGGCGATTTACTTCCGTTTATTCTTTGGGAAGGTCAACTCACCAACGGCGAAAAAGCGATTGTCAATCCAAGTATTTTTGAATGGGATGGTCCAGAAGATTTTCTGACCACTTTTTGGCACAAAAGCTTTGTCGGTATCTTGTTAAGAGTCAATCCTGTATCAGGTATTGCATCTATTCCATTTCAGGCATTGGGGGTTGGTCAAGCAACACCTTATAATTTTGATACGCCAGGGGTATGGCCCGCAGTGGGGGTGGCACAGCAATTTCCCAAATTGTTTCAGAAAGTCAACTGGGACTTATTACCAGCCAAAGAAAAGGCTGAATTTACCCAAACCCACATGGTAGCTGCCCACATGCCTGCTGATAGGCCCATTGGTGTGGAAAATAACAACCTGTATAATCCGCTATATATGCACCTCGATACCGACATTATGGGTCGTTTGGTAAATTATGATGCGGGTTATGGAAAAGGAGTATTGCCTTTATATTTTAATGACAAAGATGGCTTGAATGGGAAATATGTACTTTTTATACGATTTGAAATCGTCACTAACGAAAAAGATAAAAACCGAATCAATCTTCAATCAACGGATGCCTTCGATGCGCTGGCGGCTTATTCTTTCAGAAATGTAAACGCTTCGGATAAAGAAGCCGATATTTTGGGAGGAGGCAAAACAAATAATACGCACGTGGTTTTGAATGACCTAAAAGGACTCCAAAGCCAACGCTGGACAATCAGAAAAGCCAATCAATTTTACTTCAATATCATCAACAACTACAACAATTTGTACTTAGATATTTTAAACAAATATAACATTAACGGCTCGAATATCGTGAGCAGCCAAGCCGATGGGAACGATAGTCAATTGTGGTCATTTGTGAGGTATTGTGATGGTAGCTGGCTTGTGAGAAACTTCAAAACAAATCGAATGATGGAAGTGTATAACGGTGGAAAAACCGTCTTTTCACCTTTGGGTCAATGGGATGCCACTTCATTAAAAAATCAACGATGGTTTATTGAAAAATGAAAAAACTATTTGCTCTCATCTTCATAGGTCAGTGTAGTTTTGCTCAAGTTACTACATTACCAAACTCCATTGGTATTGGGCAGAATACGTTATCGTCAATACCGCTTCATATCAATAAAACTGGAGAAGTGGCGCGTTTTCAAGGCACGAGTCCTTACGTTACGTTTTATAATGGCAGCAATTTCTACGGTTATCTTCAAGCCATCGGCGACCACTTTGAGATAGGTTCAAAAGGCATTTACAACATTGATTTTTTTACAGGAAACCAGCCCAGACTCCGAATTTATGGCGACGGTAGCGGCATAACGGCCTACTCAAAAATCAATGCAGGAGGAGGAATTAATCTCACAGGTGCTTTACGGTTATCTAACAATACGGGAACAATTGGGAATGTATTGATGTCGGTAGGCAACGGCACACCCATTTGGGGAACTGTCAACGAAAATCCTCAAATTGGCTGCAAGGCAACTTTCAGCAGCATAGTTTTGCCCAATAATATGAGTGTTTCGATTACCGCATTTTCTGAAGTATTTGATGATGGCAATAATTTCAACCCAACAACTGGCGTATTTACAGTCCCTTCTACTGGAAAATACAGTATTGAGGGGCGAATAACGGTTTCAAAAAGATTTGAGTCTGATGCCAACATCGCTTATGGAAATGCCATTTTAGGGATTTTGGTCAATGCTACACTCGTCAAAGAAGATATTTTACCATACAAAACAGGCTATATCGGTGGTGTATATCCTCACGTATTTTTCAATCAGGTTTTGAGCCTTAATCAAGGCGACATTGTCAGTTTTTCAATCAATCAATCGAACGAATTAGGCATTGGAACTTATATAAAACCCGAGATTTTCACCACCCGTTTGAGTAATATCTCCATCATTAAACTTTACTGAAATCCATGAGAAAGTTTTTAATGATATTTTTGGTACATCATCTTAGCTTGACAATTTTGGCTCAAGTCAGGATTGAGCCAAACAGTATTGGAATAGGGCAAAACCTTTCAGGTACAATTCCACTACATATCAATAAAGCAGGTGAAATAGCCAGTTTTACGGGAGCAAATCCGTTCATAAGTTTTTATAATGGGGTAAGTTTTTATGGTTATTTTCAAGCAATTGCCGATCATTTGGAAATTGGTAGCAAAAACAACCTCAACATTGATTTTTTTGCCAATAACTTACCCCAACTCCGAATTTATGGCGATGGAAGTGGCATTACGGCCTATTCTCCACTCAGTGCCAATGCAGGTATCAGCCTTACCGATGCCTTTAGGACAAACGGTTTTGCGGGTTATTTTGGCGATGTGCTCAAGTCTTTCGGTAATACAACGCCGCTTTGGGGAAGTATCATAGAAAACCCACAGATTGGTTTTAAATGTAATGCCAATTATTCATTCAAAATGGATTTAAACCAAGATTACCTAATCACTAACGTTGAAGAAGTATTTGATAATGGCAATAACTTTAACCCTGTTACGGGAGTTTTCACTGCACCATCGGCTGGGTTGTATCGGTTTGAAGGAAACTTTTCTGTATCGAAAGAAGACTTCGTGCACCCTAATATACATTGGGGTATTTTCAATCTAATCACCAAGATAAATGGAGGTGATACCTCAAATAGTCATCTACCACTCACTATCGCATCGGAGAGTATTAAGGTTCATCTAAGTTTTACGGAAACTATCAAACTTAATCAGGGCGACCAAGTATCTTTTGCGGTGAGTCAAACAAATGAATATGCGCTGGCCATTTATTTTTCAGCAGCGTCTGGGGTAAGTCGGGGAAATGCTATATCAGGTGTAAAAGTTTATTAATCGGGCTGTAAAAATACAAAAGCCATTCTTTCCAGTAGTGGAAAGAATGGCTTAAAATGAATTAGAAAGAAGCTATTACGCTTCCACCATGCAAGCCCCTACGGTTACGTTAGAGGTTTCGTCAATCAAAATCGCCGCTCCGTTGGCGCGGTTGGTTTGATAGGCGTCGTAAGCGATAGGTTTAGCCGTACGAAGAACAATCTTTGCGACATCGTTAAGCTTGAGGCTTTCGATGTCTTCTAATTGCTCATAGTTGCTAATATCCACGCGGTATTCGATGCCTTTTACCGAACAACGAACGCGAGTAGTACCGTGTTGAAGGGTATATTTATTGCCAACTTTTAGTTCTTTACGGTCATCCATCCAGCAAATAGTTGCCTCTACATCTTGACTCAATATAGGAGCATTACCCGTACCACTAATCAAGTCACCGCGGCTGATGTCCACGTCGGTTTCAAGCAATATAGTCGCAGATTGAGGTGCTGAAACTTCCTCTACTTCTTGGCCATACACTTCAATTTTAGCGATTTTGGACGTTTGCTCCGATGGGAAAACAGTAATAGTATCACCTTTACGAAAAACCCCACTCTGTACACGTCCTGCGTAGCCACGGTAATCGTGCAATTCTTCCGTTTGAGGACGAATCACGTACTGTACGGAGAAACGAGCGTCGTTGAGGTTCAAATCGTGTTGAACATCTACATTTTCCAAGAAATGAAGCATGGTTTCGCCCGTGTACCAAGGCATCGCCTCTGACTTGTCCACGATATTATCCCCCGCTAAAGCACTTACAGGAATGATTTTTAGGTCTTTAATAGCCAACTTGTCGGCGAGTTTTTGGTATTCTTGCGCAATTTGCAAGAACGTATCTTCCGAATAACCCACCAAGTCCATTTTATTGACCGCAACGACGATGTGAGGAATCCCCAACATCGAAGCAATCAACGAGTGGCGGCGTGTTTGTTCGACCACTCCTTGACGAGCGTCAATCAAAATAATCGCCAAATCAGCATTGGACGCACCCGTTACCATGTTGCGCGTGTACTGAATATGCCCAGGGGCATCAATACTGATAAACTTACGGTTAGGCGTTTGGAAGTACTTGTAAGCCACGTCAATGGTAATACCTTGTTCGCGTTCCGAGCGCAAGCCATCGGTCAACAGCGCAAGGTCGATTTCGCCATCGCCCCGCGTTTTGCTGGCTTTTTCCACGGCTTCCAGTTGGTCAGCCAAAATACTTTTTGTATCGTAAAGCAAGCGTCCGATGAGGGTACTTTTCCCGTCGTCAACACTACCTGCGGTTATAAATCTTAAAATATCCATAGTATCAAAGTTGAGTGTCGAGTGTTGAGTGCAGAATGTCGAATAAGTTTTTTTCATTCGACATTCTGCACTCGACATTCGACATTATTAAAAATATCCTCCCTTTTTGCGGTCTTCCATGGCCGCTTCGGTCTGCTGGTCGTCGATACGCGTTTCGCCGCGTTCGCTGATGCGCGTAGCCTTAATTTCGGCCACCACTTGTTCAATAGTACTCGCCTCTGATTCAACGGCAGCTGTACAAGTCATATCACCTACAGTACGGAAACGAACGGTTTTAGTAACAATCACGTCCGAGTCATCTTTGTAGATAAAATCGGCGTTGGCGAGCAAGTTACCGTCGCGCAAAATCATTTCACGTTGGTGCGAGAAATAGATGCTTGGTAGCGGAATTTTTTCGCGCTCAATGTACGCCCATACGTCCAATTCGGTCCAGTTCGAAATCGGGAAACAACGAACGTTTTCACCTTTGCTAATTTTTCCATTGAACAAATTCCAAAGTTCAGGACGTTGACGTTTTGGATCCCACTGTCCAAACTCATCGCGGAAGGAGAAAATACGCTCTTTGGCGCGGGCTTTTTCTTCGTCGCGGCGAGCACCACCGATACAAGCGTCGAATTCAAATTCTTCGATGGTATCAAGCAGCGTAAACGTTTGAAGCCAGTTGCGGCTGGCGTTTTTACCCGTTGGTTCTTTCAAACCTTTGGCTTTGATGGTATCTTCTACTTGGCGAACAATCAACTTCGCTCCCACTTCATTGGCCATCCAATCGCGGTATTGAGTTGCTTCGGGAAAGTTGTGGCCTGTATCGATATGAACCAATGGAAAAGGGATTTTGCCTGGTGCAAACGCCTTTTGGGCAAGGCGTACCAGCGTAATCGAATCTTTACCGCCCGAAAACAACAATGCTGGACGCTCAAATTGACCCGCCACTTCGCGCATGATGTAGATGGCTTCCGATTCGAGTTGGTCTAGATAATCCTGACGTTGTGCGTCGGAGGATAGACTTTGAATATTTGACATGATGTATCGTGTCTGAATTGGATAATTTACGTTTAAATCGAAGAGCGCTTGCTTATCTGGCGTGTAACCCACACTCTTTTTTACTTTCATCTTCCCACCACCAACGGCCAGCGCGGAAGTCTTCACCTTCGAGGATAGCACGGGTACAAGGGGCACAACCAATGCTCACAAACCCTTTGTCGTGCAGCGGGTTATAGGGAACATTGTGGGCTTTTACGTATCGTTTTACTTCGTCAAAACTCCAAGCAAGCAAAGGGTTATATTTAAATAACTCATGCCCTCCATCCCACTCGATGGCTTGCATTCCTGTACGGTTGTTTGACTGCTCGGCACGGATACCGGTTACCCACACTTTTACGCCTTTAAGCGCACGATTAAGGGGTTCAACTTTACGAATAAAACAGCATTCTTTGCGGTTCTCGACGGATTCGTAGAAGCTAAGTGGTCCTTTTTCGGTGAGTAATTTCTCAACACCTGCGCTCTGAGGAAAAAATACCTCTAGCTTAGTATCGTAGCGATTGTTGGTTTTTTGCAGGGTCGTGTAGCTTTCGGGAAACATCCGCCCCGTATCGAGGGTAAAAATGCGAATGTCGATGCCATTGGCCAAAATCATGTCGGTAATGACTTGGTCTTCGTAGCCTAAGCTACTTGAAAACGCCACTTGTCCAGGAAAAAGCTCCGACAAAAGGCGAAGAGCTTCGACTTCTGTTTTGCCTTCAATTTGGTGTAGCAACGATTCGGTACTATGTGTTTCGGTGGATGTCATGGTAATAACTATATTTTTTCAGCCAGTACTTCTGCACTTACTACTGCTGCTTGTGAAAAGTCTTCAATCAAATCTTCAATCGACTCCAACCCAACAGAAATCCGAATCAACCCTTCGGTGATGCCCAACGCGGCTTTTTCGTCGGGTTTCAATTTTGAGTGAGTAGTCGTAAATGGATTGGTAATGATGGTACGGGTGTCTCCTAAATTGGATGACAAAGTCGGAATTTGGAGTGCTTTCATAAAGGCGCTTACGCGTTCAAAACCACCTTCCAATTCTATCGTTACAATGGCTCCCCCTGCGTTCATTTGCGCTTTGGCAAGCTCGTATTGGGCATGACTTGGCAAGAAAGGATAGTTTACTTTTTTGACTTCAGGCAATGCTTCCAACGCCTGCGCCAATTTCAGCGCATTTTGGCTGTGTTTCTCCATACGCAATTCCAACGTTTCGAGGCTCTTGCTCAATGTCCACGCGTTAAACGGCGACATCGACGGCCCCGTGTGGCGGCAGAAGAAACGAATTGGAGCGATGTATTCGGCTTTACCAACCACAACCCCTCCCAATACACGGCCTTGTCCGTCCATGAATTTGGTAGCAGAGTGAACCACTAAATCGGCGCCAAAATCAATCGGCGTTTGGATGATAGGAGTCGCAAAACAGTTGTCAACGTTGAATATCAAATTGTGCTTTTTGCACAAACGGCCAATCATCGCTAAATCCACCAACTCTAATCCTGGGTTAGAAGGCGTTTCGAGGTACACCATGCGGCTGTTGGGCTGAACGGCCGCTTCCCACTGTGCTTCGGTAGCGTCGGCGTCCAAATAGGTGTAAGTAATGCCCCATTTGGCAAAAATTTGGGTAATAATTTGGTGCGCTGACCCAAACAAGGCGCGACAGGCAATAATATGATCGCCAGACTTTAGGATACCCGCCATACTCGCAAAAACGGCTGCCATACCCGTAGCAGTGGCAAGGCCGTCTTCCGCTCCTTCGAGCATACACACTTTGTCCACAAATTCTTGCACGCTAGGGTTGGAGAAGCGGCTGTAGATATTGCCTTCTTCTGTTTCGTCAAACAATGCCTTTCCTTGTTCTGCCGACTCAAATGAAAAACTTGAGGTTAGAAAAAGGGGCGTTGAATGTTCGCGGTACTGCGTTTTTTTCGTTTGCGTACGAATCGCTTTCGTCTGACGTTTCATGATTTTCTTAGAAATTAGGGTAGCAAAACAAGTGGGTGTTTGACTACCAGTACAAAGACCTTTTTGAATGAGGTCGCAAAATTACACATTATACTACAATATCGCTTTTAAAACTACGCGTAAGCCCAAGAAGATGACCAAACAACCTACGATGACCATCAGCGGTTTACGGTTGACTTTGTTGACCAAATAGGCCCCAAAAGGCGCAGCTAAAACCCCGCCTAACACTAAACCTAACACCACTTGCCAGCTGTTGATTCCTTCAAAGAGTAAGAAAGTAATGCCACTGGCGAATGCAACGGCAAATTCGGCCGCATTGACCGAGCCAATGGTGTAGCGAGGGTCACGTCCACGTCCAATCAAGGTAGAGGTAACGATAGGTCCCCACCCGCCACCGCCAACGGCGTCCATAAACCCGCCAAAAAGCGCCAATCCACCAAGGCGTTTGGTTGGTTTTTTAACGGTTGTTTTCTTTAAACCTTTGCTGACGATGATACAGCCAAGCACGACCATATAGGCGGAGATATACGGCTTAATGACGTTTCCATCGATAACGTCTGATAATAAATAAGCACCTGTTATTGAACCAATTACCCCAGGAATCAAAAGCGTACGAAAGAGCTTTTTATTGATGTTTTTAAACTTAAAATGCGAGATAGCCGATGCACCCGTGGTGAACATTTCTGACAAGTGAACGCTCGTACTGCTCACAGCAGGCGGTACGCCCAAAGTGAGCAGAAAGGAAGTCGCACTGGCTCCGTAGCCCATTCCTAATGCTCCATCCACGAGCTGGGCGAAAATCCCTACGAGAAGAAAAAAAGCAAAGTCAGAGTTAAATCCCGCCTTTAAATTCTCGATAGAAAAGTCAGACCCGTGTTTGATGAGAAGATACCCAAAGGTAAGGGTCAGCAATGTCACAGGAATTCCAATCCACATCCACTTTTCGGAGTCGAATTGGGGCTTTTTTTCTGAAATAGGGGCCGTTTTTGTGGCTGGGTTCATCAGGATTTTATGTTAATTCGGTGGTATATCGTAACTCTCGTAATGTCTCGATTAAAGAACTGATACCCACTGCTTCGTTGTTGGTACCAGTGTAAATAGCCTAGTTCGACGGCTAACTTTTTTCCAAGGTTTTGTTCAAGTCCGACGTAAATTCGGTTTTGATCAAATTGGTTGAGGGTAATGTTCTTTCCAGCATTGACCATCAATTCGTTGGCTATTTTAAGATAGGTATTATGGTCGGCACTTTGCTTCGACAATGACACAATGGCTTGCGCCCGTAGTCGTATCCTAAAATTGAAATCATAGCCATCCAACAATTGCTTTCCGTTATTTCTATGAATAAACCGCTCGTCAACTCTTAGCCGCTGGGCCAATACCAGCCGTTTTCCAAAGGGCATTGTTAGGTTTATTTCCTGAAAAGGCCGAAGCTCAGGGACTACCAAATGCACCGTTGCGTCAGGGCTTTGGGGACTTTGCCGCGAATACGTAAAACCCGCAGCCATGTCAACGTTGGGCAAAACTTTATAATGAAGATGGCTGTGCATAATCAAGTGATGTTGGGTATTGGCCTGTAAAAACCGACGATTGTCGATTTCATTGTGCCAAGCCCATCTTGGGTGAAAATTCAACTGATTATAGTAGCGCGTCCAGTACAAAGTTTGACGGGTTACTTCTTTTTGCTGTGCTATCGTTTTATAACCTACTGCTTGAAGGAGAATGAAACCAATAACCCTAATTCCAGATATGGTATATAATCTATATAGACTTTTTTGCATAAATTAAATGCCGCCCTTTCGGAACGGCATCACAAAAGTAGGTGCTCTATTTGAATAGTCCAAAAAAGGGTGTGAAAATCTGATTAAATTCTTACAAAAATCCGATTTTTATACATCCAGTACAAAATTGACCACTCTACAAAAAGAATAAGCCCACCTCGAACGAGCGATTCGTAGGTCGTTCCAAATGCCTGGTCATAGGTTTTTGAGATGTGAATTTGAATAGAGTGATGAATAAACTCTACTATGGTGTGGGAGATTACGTAGGCCGCAATGGAGTTCATTCCAATCACAATCAACCAAAAGAAAGCCTTTCGATACCCCTGAATATCGACCAACCAAAAAAAAGCAGCCAATAAAATAAAGCACCAGCCACCGCTGAACAACACCCACGTGGGTGTCCAGATGCGTTTTACATTGGGGCAAATACCCAACCAGTTGAGGGTTAGCGCAATGACTAACAAACTAACACCCATGGCCACAAATTTCAGGGCTTTTTCTTTGGGGCTTGTTTCGTCTTTGAGCCATTGTCCTGCCAATAGCCCCAGCGTCATAGTACCAAGGGTAGGAATAAAACTTAGCGTAGAATACCCGCCACCGTTACGAATAAAGGGTTTTTCACGCGGGAAAAGGTTCATAAACCATTCGTCAAACGCCCATGCTGCATTGGTGTTTTTGTTCCAATGAGCGGCTAATCCTTTCAAGTTGTGTTCCCAGTCGGGAGTGACGCCTACGGCAGCGTAGTCAAAATTGGCATCGGGTAGTGGATACAGGACAAAAAAGAGCCAATAGCCTACCAAAATAGTAGCCAATGCAGTCAACTGGGTACGAACCGGCTTGAAGCCAAACCAAAACAAAAATGGGTAGCCCATCCCGATTTGCGAAAGGGTGTCTTCAAAGGTAAAGTTGGTTTGCTCACGGTGCATGGAGCGTAAAAACACCCCCAAGAAAATAAGAATAAGCGATCGCTGAAGCGTATGGCCAAACATATCGCGGAAGGTTTGTCCCTTGGCCACCCGACTGGCTACTGAATAAGGCAAAGCAACCCCCACCAAAAATGAAAAAGACGGTTGGATAAGGTCGTGCAACGAACAGCCCACCCACTCGACATGGTCTTGGTTAAAGGCTAAAAAAGCCCAAAAAGAGCTTTCGGGAAGGGCTTTGGAAATGTGACCAAATTCGAGAACTTCGGCCATCATCAGAAACATCACAAAGCCCCGATACGCGTCAACGGACGAAATTCGGTTAGGTATAGTTTGAGCCATGAGAGAGAAAAGGGTTTGGTGCAAAAAGGTAATGCAAAGAGTTTTATAACCTTGGCGAACTATGAACTTATCAAGGGTGTTTCTGATACTACTAATTCTTTGTACTTTGATACCTTTTCTTCGGTCAAAAAAAATGCTAGTTACCTTGGTGGTTGTGGCTTCCTTGGGGAGCGTATTTTATTTTTTTATGTACGAAAAATTTGACTGGAAAGTCGCAGGTTTTCGTTCAAATCCAAACTTGAAAACCATTCGAGCCGATTGGAAAGGAAATCCTGTCAATCCTCAAGGGCGTTTTTTGAACGACCCGTTCAATCCGCTACCTTCCTTTAGTGAACTTTGGCGTTGGCAAACGGAAACAAACCCACAAAAGCAAGAAAAGAAAACGGATACGTTTCGCCTGACTGTTACCAAAAATTCGGACTTCCTACATTCAAACGAAGATTGTGTGGTATGGCTAGGGCATGCTACGTTTTTTATCCGACTCAATGGGGTCACTTTTTTGACCGACCCCGTCCTCGACAGTCCTTCGTTTTTGATGAAACGTTTTAGCGAACTTCCCGTGGCTATTTCAGGCCTCAAAAATTTGGATTACATCATCGTTTCCCACGATCACCGCGACCACTGCGACGAGCAAAGCCTAAAAGCGCTGGCTCCTCAAAACCCCAATACCGTTTATTTGACGGGTTTGGGGGTAGAAACGGTATTTGGCGATTGGGTAAAAAGTACAAAAATTCAGTCGGCGGGTTGGTTTCAGGTGTATGAAACTGATACCACAAAAATTGAAGTCATTTATTTGCCTGCTCGTCACTGGGGGCGGCGCTACCTCAACGATACCAACAAAAACCTTTGGGGTTCGTACTTGATTCGGGCCAATGGAAAAAGCGTGTATTTTGGGTCAGATTCGGGCTACGGGCTGCATTACCAAGAGTTAGGTCAGCTGTTTGGAGGCGTTGACGTAGCACTATTGGGCGTAGGTGCGTACAAACCCGAATGGTTTATGTCGGCCAGCCACATGGGGCCTAAAGATGCCGTCAAGTCAGCCCATGAACTCAAAGCAAAACGCTTTATTCCAATGCACTACGGAACGTTTGATTTATCTGACGAACCACTGGGTGATCCTTATCGGGTGTTGCAAGAATTACAGAAAAAGCCAGAAAATCAGGGATTTATTCAATTAGCAGGTGTGGGAGAAGTGGTGAGGCTGTGATGAAAAATTACGAATGACGAATTAGGGAATGACGAATTATCTAATAAAAACAGCGGCGAAGGATTCCCTTCGCCGCTGTTTTCTTGTTAGCTAACTCTTGTTTTGTGCGCTCTTTTGGCGGCCAAGTCGTGGGCGGTGTCGTAGTACGAACGGAGGTTGTTCCAATCGAATACTTCGGCAATGTTTTCCACTTTATTCCGCTGTTGAATACGCTCGCGGAGGTTCATCTTCACAAATTTGAACAAAATGTTGGCGAGCTGATCAGCGGCTTGGTCAAAGTCCTGCGTTTTGCGGTTGATGACATAAATACCACGGTTTTCAAAATCGCGCATAATTTGCATGATAAAGTCCCCAAAACCAGACAAATCGCTTGTTACGGTCGGAATCCCGCGCACTACGCACTCAAGCGGCGTATAGCCCCACGGTTCGTAGTAACTTGGGAAAATTCCTAAGTGGCATCCCCGCACAAACTGCCCATAGTCTAATCCGAAAAGAGGGTTAGTCGAGGCAATAAAGTCGGGGTGATAGACAATCTTCACGCGGTCTTGTTCGTGGTTTTTGAGTCCCGAACGCTCGCAGTATTCGGTGATAGAATCAGGCGTTTTTAAATCGTGTGTTACGTACGGAGGCAAACGTTTTGTTTTCCACGTCTGAATCGTCCGACGCAAACGTAAACGCCAGTATTCGTCCACAAACTGGTTCAAATCAGGCAAGTTGTGGTCGCTCGAAGCGGCCGAGGCCATGTACAATTTTTCTCCCAATTGCTTTTCGATGGCATTACAGGTATCTTGAATTTCTCCCAATACCGCCCGTGACTGCAACACGTCAGGGTTGATAGAATGATACGGCTGTTTGGTAACGATAAACATCACCACCGTCATGTCCATTTTGGCCTGCACCATCTTCCAGTTTAAGCGGGCGAGGGCTTCGAGGGTAATGTCGTAGCCTTTATTGACAAACTCATACCGCCCCGATGTGAAGAAGTAGAGCGTTTTATCAAGATTGAAAGAATAGCTTTGGAAGAAATGCCCCATCACGAAATCGTGGATATTCTCCTTGTATTTCATGTGAAGATTCTGGAACTCGTGGACCGCCGCAAATCGCTGAATATTAAGACCGTTTGGCAGTACCAAATCAGGTGTTTTGCCAAGAAACACCTCACATTCGCGGGCCGTAACATCGCTGACCGTCGTGCTGACGTGGGCATTCAGGTATGCCAGTCGCTCAACAGTCGCTTGGGCTTCAATACCGTAGTGCCGAGCTTCGTGTTTCCAGTCGAAATAAGGGAGTTTGTGGTAAAAATCACGCTCGTTGGAAGCGATATAACGCCCTAGCATGGTAGCGTGGGTAGTAAACACAGTGGCTACCCGCACGTCGTCGCGGCGCAAATCAGGCAAGCCTGAGCTCGCCATCCACTCGTGAAAATGGGCGGTAATATCAAATTTTCGAGCGTAATCTTGGGCGTAGTAAGTCAAGAACTTCCGCACCATTTCGCCAAAGCAAAGGGTTTGGTTGACAAGGTCTTCAACATTGACCGTCGAAATTTGATGGCGCTCCCACAAACCGTATTTGATGGCATCTAGGCGCGGCATCATGCTACGAATGTCAAACAAAACCACGCGGGGTTTGCCCGTGATGAGCCAATAACCATACTCTACAGCCAAGCCTTCTTCGCGCATTTTTTGAACAACTTGGTAAAGGCCCGAGCCGTCGTCCGAAGTGATGGGTTCGTATTCGGTGAGCGCGCGTTGGGGGAAATAAGGGCCAAGGCACACATATTCGTCGCCCCATTGGTCAACCATGGCAGGGACCTTGCTTCTAATCACTGTATAAATCCCTCCTACTTGGTTGCAAACTTCCCAAGCGACTTCAAAAAGGAGGTTTTTTTTTGGTTTTTTTTCCACGGTTAAGTACGGGTTAATGTACAATTCAAAGTAAAAAATGAACTATTTCAAGATAGTGTTTTGCAATAATAATGGATATTTAGACTTCCACCAAAAAATGAATCTCCTAAGTAGCTTTACGAAAATTAAACACTATTTGGCAGAAATAGACCTGCTTCTGCGCGTCTAACTATTGTCCTACAAATACCCTGACTTTTGGGCGCAATGGCTTGAAATAACCCAAAAACAGGTTTTTTGAAAAAGAGTATTTAGAGTTTCACTAACAATTGTGGCGAGTTTGCTACTTCCAAAAAAGTAGTTTCTCCTCCAACAATACTAAAGAAAAAAAGAATAAAAAACTACGAAGGCATTGAAGGAAGATAATAATTTGTTGACGAACCGTGTGGTTAAGCTTTGAAAAGATAACCAACTCCTTTGAGGGTAATGATTTCGAGGGCAGGGTCATTGCGGAAGTAGTCGCGGAGGCGGGCGATATAGACGTCGAGGTTGCGCGAATTAAAAAAGGAGTCGTCGCCCCAAACGCGCAAAAGAATGTCGCGGCGCTGTACGGTGAAGTTGAGATTTTCGGTCAAAATAGAAAGCAATTCGGTTTCGCGGTGGGAGAGTTTCCGAACGTTTCCTGCTTGGTGAAGTTCGTAGCGGTGAGGTAAAAATTGGTACTGACCGAGCGCGATGGCTTGATTGGGGGAAATGGCGGCGGTTGTAGCGGTTTTTTGTTGGGTAAGGTGCAGCAAATTCTGAATCCGAACAATGAGTTCTTCCATACTAAAAGGTTTTCGGATAAAATCATTGCCGCCCACTTGAAAGCCCTTCAAAACGTCTTCGGTTTGGGTTTTGGCCGTCAAAAAAATGATAGGCATATCGGGCTGTAATTGACGGATGTCTTGAGCCAATGCGTATCCGTCGCGGTACGGAAGCATGATGTCAAGCACACAAACGACGGGCTGAAAAGACTTAAATTGAGCAATAACCTCTCTTCCATCGGCAACCATACAGACCTCAAATCCGCGACTTTCGAGGCTTTCTTTTACAATTTTTCCTAAAAATGGTTCGTCTTCGACGTAGAGAATTTTGGTTGACATGGCTTACGCTTTGGGTAATGTAATGGTAAATGTACTGCCTTTTCCCGCTTCGCTTTCTACGGTAATGGTTCCGTGGTGCTGTTGTACCACCGACGCTACGTAGTTGAGTCCCAAACCGTAGCCTTTGACGTTGTGGGTGTCGCCCGTGGGTACGCGGAAAAATTTATCGAAAACACGGGTTTGGTATTCGGCGGGGATGCCAATACCCTGGTCGCTGACGATGAGGGTCAGCTGGGTCGGTGTTTCGGACAGTTGCAACGCAATCTCAGGGGTACTTTCGCTGTATTTCAGGGCGTTGTCTAATAAATTATAAATAACGTTGGTCAAATGAACGCGGTCGGCGGTGAGCAAAAAGTTGCTACCTTGGGTCGTAAACTGCACGTTGGCCCGAAACTTCTCAAATTGAATTTTCATGGATTGAAGCACTTGCTCGACCAATTGTGCGGCATCCAACTCCTCTTGGTTTAGCTGCAAACCTTGTTGCTCAAAGGTGGCCATTTTTAGTACTTTGTCCACCAGCAACGTCAACCTACTAAGCTCATTTTTAGAGATTTCTAGGTATTCTTGGGTAAGCTTAGGATTTTGGGCCGCGCCAAAATTTTGCAGTGCTTCGATGGCGACACTCACCGTGGCAATGGGCGTTTTCAGCTCATGCGTCATGTTGCTGATAAAATCATTTTTCAGTTCGGTCAATCGGCGTTGCTGCTGAAAGTTTCGGTAAATGGCCCCAAAAGCCAAGCCAGTGATGGCTAACAGAAGGAACGAAAATAGGCTTTGCGGGATGATTTTTTTTAACAAATATCCCCGATAATCAGCAAAAACGGCGCGATAGGTGCTTCCCATTGGCAGGGCTGTTTTCACGGCCGAGGTGGCTAATGCCTTCAATGAGTCGGCTTTGGCGGTGGTATCAGTTGTCTTTTTACGAATGACTTTAAAGGGCAACTGAAGGCGCGCTTGCTTTATTTGACGCCCATAGACTTTCTGTATGTCGTTGAGTTGAAGAGAATCTTGGTCGAGGCGAATGACGAACTGCTTTTCCAAAGCAGCGTTACTTTTTGTCGTAGTGATTCCTACTTCTTGTTTCTTATTTTCATCGTCTGTTTTCCGAATGGAGATTTTGATGTTCCCGATTTGTTTAAACTTGGATGGCTGACGAATACTATCATTGGGAATATTTAGACGAATAAATGCCCGCGCGACTTTTCCTACCATGTCTTGAAGGGTATCTGTTTTGGGCAAAGAACGCACAAACATGATGTCCGACTTCCCCGTTGCGGAAGAATCTTGAATAGTCATGGTGGTAATCGTAATATTCCCAACCTGATTTACTCGAATGGCTCGTATGTCTTTGGGTTTTGTATTCATTAAAACCTCGTGCAATCTATCCTTAGTAAAAACGCTACTATCTTTAAGCTGAGGAGCGTTTAAGCGGGAAATGAAACGATAAACCGAAGCGCTGGTATCTTTAAACGTTTTGTTAGATTGAACAATGGTGTAAGTGGGAATCGGCGGTGTAAAATCTTTTGCTACGGCAGCGTGCCTTACCGTTTTTTTAAGATTAGGCTTTTTTTTGATAGCTGTTTTGATACTTGGGTTTTTGATAGTATCGAGCGGCGCAGAAATTTTTCGCTGAATCACCGAGTCTTCCATCGTTTGGATGGTGGTTCGGAAGAGGATGTCGGTTTCTTTTTGGAGGATACTTTTTTGCTCTTGGTATTCTTTACGCAACCAAAATACCAGAAAGGCCGCTAGTAATAGCATACTAGCGACCATAAGCAGCCCTCCTGTGCGGGTAGCGTACGACCCCGACGATAACGTATTTTTCGTGCCTTTGCTCATCTTTCTCCAATTTTCCCTGGTTGGGTCAGGGATTTTTTAATTTCGAATAATCCGAATACCTCCTCCCGAAGCACCCATTTCTTTCATGTACTCGTCGCGTTTCTTGTTAAACTCGGCATTGGTGATTTTTTTGCCTCCCGATGGCGCTTTCAAGTCGTTGGCCGTGAGGCTTTTGAAATCAATTTTGGTGGTCAGATAGACCATGTCGCCGTCGTTGACATCGACTTCCAAAATTAAGCCAGGAAGTCCACCAAAACCAGCGGGGCCACTTGGAACGGGTATCGATTCCGTAAACCACGCCACAATCGGCTGATTGTTGGCTTTGTTAATCATCGTGGCTTTCATGCAGTCGTAATTTTGGATTTTCTTGGTTTCGCCCGTCAATTTCCACGGCGTCCGTTTGAGGGTATCTTCTACCAAAAATTTTTGTCCTGCCAACTCACGAATTTCAACGTTTTTTTGCAAATCATAATTGCGATAAGTCTCATTTTGAGGCACCCGAATCACCATCCGTACAGTTGCGCCGTTACCATCGGTACTCTCCGATTCGTCGTTTTGCTGCTGCACCGCCGCTTTATACAATGACTCACTCCCTTTAAAGGTAAGTTGCATTTTATTAATACGAAACTCAGGCATCATTGCTTTCATCGACTCATCTTGAATGCGTTTGTGCATGTTGATTTTTTGGTCGTACGACACCACACCTTCGTTTTGTTGGGCCATGACGGTTACAAAAGGACTCACCGCCAAAAGAAATACTAAGAATTGTTTTTTCATTGGTTTATAAGTTAAAGCAAAAGTTGATTCTTTATTTGGAGTGTTCGGGTTCTGAGCAACACTCGGCACAGATTCTGCACTCGATACTCAGAAAACTCGGGATGTGAGCATCCCTCAGCACGGAATAAGTTAAAGCAAAAGTTGATTCTTTATTTGGAGTGTTCGGGTTCTGAGCAACACTCGGCACAGATTCTGCATTCGACACTCAAAAAACTCGGGATGTGAGCATCCCTCAGCACGGATTCTGCACTCTGCATTCGACATTTACTTTTATCCTCGTTGAATCACTCGAATACCTCCCGAAGGCGCACCACCGCCCAGCAGATTTTTGAGGCTATAAGTGAAACTGAGCAAGTAGTAGCGCCCAAGTGAACGAATGCGCTCGTCTTGAACGAAGTTGGCCTGCGCTGTTCGGTTGATGCTCACGTTGCGATTAAGCATATCCACCACCGAAAACTTCAACTCTCCACGTTTGTTTTTCAAGAAAAACTGTGAAATCGAGGCGTTCCAGATGGGTACTTTTTGGTTGAACGACGAACCCGCAAAGTTGTAAATGCTGTAGTCGAGCGACGAGCTTAGGTTGAGCGACTTGGTGAGTTTAAAGTTCCCCTCTACGTCGTAGCGCTGATTGACAAACGATTGATTTAGCGCACTGTTGAGCGAATAAGCCGTTTGGTTGTACGTGATACTTCCGCTGCTCGAAATGTCAAAAAACTCTTTATAGCGGTATTCCAGACGGAGGGTGTTGCGGCTTTCGAGGCGGCGCGTGCGATTATCGACGTCGTTGACGGGAGTAATGCCACGGTTGAGGAGCAAATTGCTACTGAAATTCACCCGCGTATTGAGCGCCTTAATGCGGAAGCCTTTCGACAAGTTGGCGTTGAGGGTATAGTCATCTTTGACGTTGATGGGGCGGTAGGTTCGCACCAAGTTTGCGTCTATTTGTTGGGCGTTGGTAATGCGGTTGGCCGTGTAAGTAAAATTGGCAAACGCAAAGAAATTGCTAAAGTTCAACTGGTTGAAATTGAAAAAGTTGAGATTTACGCGATGATTGTATTCGGGACGCAAGTTGGGGTTGCCCAAGACAATGTTAAGCGGGTCGCTGTTGTCAACAATCGGCGAAAGTTGCTGAATACTTGGCTCACGCACGTCGGCATCGTAGGTAAGGCTGAGATTACGACTGGTTGAGAAATTATATTGGTAACGGAGGTTTGGCAAAAGGTTCGTAAACGAGCGTTTGATTTGGGTATTTTGTAAAATCAATTCCCCGTCCAAGGTCGATTGCTGCACGCTTAGACCCGTCGAGAAATTATACTTTTGGCCGTTGAAACGTAGGTTAAAACCACCTCGTTGATAGATAAAATCATTACGGAATTGATTGCTCAACAACGCGTTGAAACGAGGCGAGCGGCCGTCACCATTGACGTCATACACTTGACGATTGACGTCGTTTTGGGTCAAATTGAGGGCATAATTTACTTCCAAAAAGCGACGTTTTCCCAAGGGCTCCGTGTAAGAAGCCGTAAGGCCATAGCTTTGGCGGTCGTTGGTTTGCGTATTGGTTTGGCGCAGGGTATCTACGCGGTTTTTCGCTCCCGACGGTGCATAGAACGAATTGACAGCTTGGAGGTTGCCGTTGCGGTCGCTTTGCTCTATCCCAAGGGTGAAGTTGGTGGAAAGGGTACGTCCTTTTTTGGCAAACTTATGACGCCACAGCAACTCTGAGTTTAAACGAAAGGTATTTCCTTTAGAAAAAGACTGGCGTGTCCCCTCGTTTTCCAACGCTCCATTGGCGTTGGTGGTACTGGCACTGCTACCCGTATTGGAGCTATTTTGGGCGTAGTTGGCGTTATTCGTCCATTTGAGCGAGTTAAGCGAGTCAATTTTATGGTCTATTGTCCAACTGGCACGGTGGGTGTTGTTGGTGGTATTTTGGGCGGTATTCTGTTTTGACACAAAACTACCCGTAGGAAGAAAAGACTCTCGACTGGTCTCTCTGTCAATAAGTTGGTCGAGTTGGTTGTAGAAATAACTGCTTTGAAGTTCCGTTTTTTTGCTGAGTTGGTCGTTATAATTTACCCCTACCCCACCCGACTTGACAAAGCCGTTGTTACGACCGTTAAAATTGAGGGGAATGATGGCGTCGTCATCGGAGTTAAATTGTAGGCGTATTCCGCCACCTGCCATCATTCTTTGGGCGGCTCCCGTAAAATTCATGTAGTCGTCGATGGAAAAACCTTGCTGGTTGACGTTATTGGCCATTCCCAAAAATGAAAATTGACGTTTTTTACTAAATCGGTTGAGGTTGGCCTTCACCGAATAGCGGCTGTCGGGGCCTAAACCCGCCGTAGCCATCCCAAACATTCCTTTTTTCTTCTCTTCTTTCAGCGTCAGGTTGATGGTTTTTTCGCGTTGGCCATCGTCGATGCCCGTAAACTGCGACTGATCTGATTTTCTATCAAACACTTGTACTTTGTCCACGGCATCCGCAGGGAGGTTTTTGGTAGCCATCTTGGGGTCACGGCCAAAAAACTCCTTGCCGTCCACCATCACGCGGCGTACTTGCTGGCCTTGGGCTTTTACCGTTCCGTCGCGGTCCACTTCCACGCCTGGGAGGCGTTTGAGGAGGTCCTCCACCACGGCGTTGGGCTGTACCTTAAACGAACCTGCGTTGTACTCAATCGTATCTTGCTTGATTTTGACGGGGTCTCGCTCTCCCTTGACAACCACCTCGTTAAGGTCTTTGGAGACAGGTAACATTTTGATGACGCCAAGGTCAACCAACTCAGTTTTTGAGGGCGTAATGGTTTGTTGGACAGGCTGTAACCCCACATACGTGGCTTTGAGAAAATACGCCTCATTGGCAAGGTTTTTAAACTCAAAAAGTCCTAAACTTTGGGAACGAGCAAACGAAACCAACGACGTATCCTTTCCGTCGAGCAGCATGATGGTAGCTCCTTCCAGCGGTCGGTTGGCGGAGTCGCGCAGTGCGCCTTTGATGGTAATTTTTTGGGCAAAAGCCCCGCTCGAAACAAGCGTAAATACTAAAACGTACAAATAGTTCTTCATAAAATAGCTGTTTTAAATGTCAAGTGTCGAATGCAGACGGGGTCGCCCGAGCGATGTCGAATCCGTGTCGAGGGTTGCTTACAAAGTGTCGAGGGTTGCCCACAACCCGAGCGATAACTCCATTAGAGTACTCGGGTTGTGAGCAACCCTCAGCACGGATTCGACATCGCTCGGGCGACCCTGTCTGCACTCGACATTAAAATTCATGGCTGTAAGGATTTTGATGGGACAAAACTAGAACAGCGTCAGGAAGAAGTAGGTTAAAGGCCGTTGAAAGAATGTTAATTAAGGTTAAAGCCAAATCTCCTATCTTTGTGAATACTCATCTTATCCTCTAAAAACCATGCATTGTTACTTCAATGGCGCAATCATGCCTGTCGAACAGGCTTCTGTCAACATCAACGACTTGGGGCTTTTGCGCGGCTATGGCCTTTTCGATTATTTCCGCACCTACAACGGTGTCCCCTTTCAGTGGGATTGGTATTGGGCGCGCTTTGTTCGCTCGGCAGAGGTGCTGCACCTCCGTGTGCCTCTTTCTCAAGAAAAAACTGCCGAAATTTTGGCCGAATTGCACCGTTTATCAGGCCAACCCGACATTGCGTTTCGCTTTGTGCTAACGGGTGGCTACTCGCCTGATAGCGTGAGTGTGGTGGAGCCGAACTGGTTGATTATTGCCGAAAATTTACCGAAAGACAACCCTGAGGGCCGTGTGCGGGGCATCAAAGTCCTGCCATTTGAGTTTGTGCGTGATTTGCCCGAGCTCAAAAGCACGAACTACCTTCACATGATTCGCTTGGCAGCCGAAATGAAATCGCAAGGAGCGGCGGACTTGTTATACTATAAAGACGGCGAAGTAAGTGAGTTAACGCGCAGCAACTTCTTCATTTTCAAAGGAGACACATTGATCACTGCTGATAAAAATATCCTCCACGGTATCACCCGCAGAGTTGTATTGGAGCTCGCCGAAAAAGAATTTAAGGTAGAAATTCGCCCGATGTTGGTATCGGAATTGGAAGAAGCCGACGAAGCTTTCACGACCAGTACAACCAAATGGGTCATGCCTGTCGTGCAAATTGGCCGTCAGATAGTAGGTGACGGCAAACCTGGCCCACGTACCCTCAACTTACTGACTCAGTTTGAAACATTGGTCAACGGCTACGGAAAATAGCTTTCATCGTACGTTCTTAACCCAAGTCAATCATTTTCTTGTTGGTGGCTTCGACCTTTGTGGTTGAAAAAACGAACAAGAAAATGAATAAGAAAGACGTATTATCAACGATTTGGGTATTTGTTACCATCAATTATCTCTACTGCGACCTCATTGGCCTCATGGACGCCTCACTCTTGAAGCAGTACTTGACGGGTCGGGTCGAAGGGATGACCATTTCTAGGGAATTTTTGTTGTATGCGGGTATTTTGATGGAAATTCCCATTTCGATGATTCTTCTGTCAAAAATCTTACCCGACAAGGCCAACGCTTGGGCAAACATCAGCGCATCGTTGGTAAAGACCGTTGTCATGGTGGCGACGCTATTTATGGGAACACCTACGATTTATTACCTCTTTTTTGCGGTGATTGAGATTTTGACCACGATTTTTGTTTTTGTATATGCCCTGAAATGGCTCAAAATGCTCAGGGTTTCGTCGCCAATCGCCGCCTAATCCTACTCAATGATTCGGGCTTGACGCCAATGTAACTAGCAAGTTGATACTGCGGAATACGCTGAATAAGGCTAGGTCGGGTTTCCATCAGCCGTACATAGCGTTGTTCGGGGGTATCGGTAAGGTAAGTAGTAACGGTCGCTTGAAATTCAGCGAAGGTATTTTCGACAATTTTTCGCGCAATAAATTCAAGACGCGGGTGTACTTTAAACAACGACTGTGCGGCTGCGTCGTTGCCAACGAGCAAAACGCAATCTTCGTCGCACACCCAAGAATGGGGCGAAGGTTTGGGGCTGTCAAAACTACTGAGTGAAATAATCCATTGGCCTTCTGTGAAAAAAGCGGTTGTTTTTTCTTCGCCGTCCACGAGGCTATATTGGCGCACAAGTCCTTGAAATACAAAAAAAGTAGAAATGGTCATTTGCCCTTCTTGGAGCAGAAACGTCCCTTTTTCAAACGTTTTGATGATTGCGCTGTCAGCAATGGCCGTGGCTTCGTCGGGCGAAAGGGGCGAAATCTTGGAAAAGTACTCAACCAGTTGGTTTTTCATGATTTTATTGACGTTGTCATAACTTCTTTTTAGACTCTCCAGCTACTTCTTCGCCAGCCGCCGCCTAATTCTGCTCAACGATTCGGGGGTAATGCCCAAATAACTCGCAATTTGATGCTGAGGAACGCGTTGGAGTAAATCGGGTCGATTGGTTTGTAAATTGAGGTACCGTTCTTCGGGCGAAGAAGTAATAAACGTGGCAAACTCTTCTTGGGTTTTACCAAAACCTTGCTCCACCATCATTCGAGTGAGCGACGCTAATTTTGGGAACTTCTGGTACATTTCTTTTTCCTCGCTTGGATTGCCAACGACAGCCGTCACGTCTTCTACGCACACACAATAATGTCTTGAGGGCTTTTGTTGAAGGTAACTGTCAAACGGCACAACGGCCTGACTTTCTGTATAAAAGAACGTGGTTTTTTCGATGCCATCGTCCAGCAAATACTGCCTGACACAGCCCTTGAGAATGAAAAAGCATTTGGAAGAAATTTCACCTTCCCGCAAAATATGCGTGCCTTTGGGGAACGTTTGAATGTCCAGTAAAGCCACAATCGCTTCCATTTCCTCCCGAGGCAATGGTGCATCTCCAAATAATTGTTGTAGAAGGTCGCTGTTCATTAGTTTTTCTTGGGGGGTAATCACACTTTTTCGTTCCCCATTTTACCCCTCAAAATACGAAAAGTGTAACGCGGATTTGATAGTTTTATGCCAATTTTTCTACGACAAACCTACATTTATGAAAGCAGCGAGTTATTGGGTCGAAAAATACAACATGTTTCCGCATCCAGAAGGTGGTTACTTTGCCGAAACGTATCGCTCGGCAGAGGTGATTCCGCAAAGTGCGTTGCCTGCTCGTTTTGGAGGTGACAGGAGCTTTAGCACGGGTATTTATTTTTTGCTTGAAAACCATCATTTCTCTACCCTTCACCGCATTCAGGCCGATGAAATGTGGCATTTTTATGCAGGAGGGCCGCTCGAAGTGTTCGTTATTTATCCCGATGGAAAACTAGAAATCATCAAGCTAGGCGCCAACCCCGACGCGGGCGAAGTGTTTCAGGCAGTGGTGCCTGCGGGAACGTGGTTTGGTTCTAAACCCATAACCGACAGTGCGTATTCGTTGGTAGGCTGCACGGTAGCCCCAGGTTTTGATTTTGCCGACTTTGAGCTAGGCGAACGAGCACAACTATTGGCCCTTTTTCCGCAACACCAAGAAGTGATTCACTTACTGACGCATTAGTGCCGAACAATGCGCCCGTCCGACATTTCGATGATTCGGTCGCTGCCGTTGGCAAAGTCAGGGTCGTGGGTGACGGTAATGATGGTTTGTCCGTTTTCGTGAGCAATTTGGCGAAAAATATCAAAAACAAGCCCCGAATTGGCTTTGTCGAGGTTGCCCGTCGGTTCGTCGCCCATGATGATGGTGGGGTCATTGATGAGCGCCCGCGCAATGGCCACCCGCTGCTGCTGCCCTCCCGAGAGTTTGGACGACTGCTTGCGGGCGTGTTCGGACATATTGACAAGGCGTAGTTTTTCGTAAGCTCTTTCTTCAATCTCTTTGTTAGAATATTTTCCCAACTTCAACGCCGGGAGCATTACGTTTTGCAAGACCGTAAACTCGGGCAACAAAAAGTGAAACTGAAAAACAAAGCCCAAATGTTCGTTGCGAAAAGCGGCCAGCGTGTCTTGGGGTAATCCCGTGAGGCGTTCGCCGTTTACTTCGAGCGAGCCTTCGTAGTCGGTATCCATGGTCGAAAGAATGTACAAAAGGGTCGATTTACCACAGCCTGATTTGCCGATGATGGATAAAAATTCACCTTTTTTTACCTCAAAATTCACGTCTTGCAATACCTGAAATTTTTCAGGTTCAAAGAAGTATTTATTGATATGTGATGCGCTAAGAACTGTCATCTTTTTGTCTTTTTTTATCCTCTCAATATAGCTACAGGGTCGATTTTGGCGGCTTTGCGCGACGGAAAATACCCCGCTAAAACGGTCGTAATCACCCCAAACGCCAAGCCCATCAAGTAATACTGGGCCTCAAAAAGGACGGGAAAAGTTTTGAGGCTAATCATATCTCCCGTCTCGAAAGGGGTAATTGACAGGGCATAACTGATACCAAAACCAATGAGTAGCCCTAAAAACCCGCCCAAAATCCCAATAATAATGGCCTGTAATAAAAACACCGCCACGACGTCTTTGCTCCCAAAGCCCGTAGCTTTCAAAATGGCAATGTCTTTGAGTTTGTTGATGACGTTCATGTTCATGATGTTATAAATCCCAAAGCCCGCCACTACGAGCAAGGTCATTGAAATGACGAAGGTCATCACGTTACGAATTTTCTTCCCCGCCAGAATTGCTTGATTAGCCGTGCCCCAGTCTTCGGTGTGGATGTCAAACTGTTTTTGAAGGGTTTGGGCAAAATCCAATGCTAAAAGAGGGTCGGTCATTTTGAGGTGAATGTCGGTGATGTAGCTCGCATCTTTTCCCAAAATCTCTTGCACGGTACTGATGCTGGTGTAGCAGCGGATGTTATCAATAGTACCAATGCCAAAACCAAAAATCCCCACGACTCGAAGGGTAAGGTTGCCGCCCGTTGGGGTCGTAACGCTGACCTTGTCACCTACATTAACGTTTAGCTTCTTGGCCAAATTAGCCCCCACTACAATACCTTTGGGGTTGGTCAGCAATGCCTGAAAACTCCCCGATTTAATCCGACTATCGAGGTTGTATAGGCGATTTTCGCGCGGGTAGTCGATTCCTGCCATGCTTCCCGAAATCTGAATGGGGCCGTTGTTGAAAAATGCTTGCGAACTTACTTCGGGCGAGACGCCCAAAACGCCTTTCATTTTTTCGATGAGTCGCACCATTTGCAACCCATTTTTAATACGTGGCAGTTGTTGTTTAGGTTTTTGGTGGTGAACGATATTTACATCACTGTCGGCAGAATGGGTCTGGTCTAAAATGCTCGGACGCTGCGTGTTTACTTCGTTGTAAATCCGAACGTGGGGACTCGCATCAAGGGCAGAATCTTCCAAAAATTGATTGACACCTTGCATAAAACTAATCATGACGATAAACATCGCAATCCCAAACGTCACGCCGAGCATGGCCACGAGGGTTTGGCGTTTTTTTGCCAACAAGTGGGTTTGGGCTATTTGGAAAGAAAGTCTTAGATTCATGGTTTTACAATGACGCTTTTGTCGGTGAGGCCATTTTTAACTTCTACTAATTCAAAATTCTCCGCTCCCTTCGTGATTTTGATTTTTTGTTTGTCTTTATCGCCGCGCACCCACACGCTATCGTCGCCCACCAAATAGGCTTTGGGAATGGTGAGCGCTTTCGGAGTTTGAGAGACAACAATGTTGGCTTCGACCGTCAGGCCGTAATAAGCTTGCGGGGTTTCATCGACAAAATCAGCATCCACCCGAAATGATTGGTCCACTTTGTTGAGTTTGGGGTATATTTTCGTAATGCGCGCTTTGAACACTTTGTCGCCGTAGGCATCCATTTTAACCTCAATATCTTGCCCAACGCGGAGTTTTGAAAAATCAGTTTCGTCCACTGCCAATTGAAGATACACCTCGTTTGGGTTACCCAGTAAGGCCACGGCTTCTCCTCGGCGCACCAATTCGCCCACCTTTTTATATACTTCATAGATGCGGGCAGCCTCTATGCTTTTGATACGGTAGTTGTCGCCTTCGCGGGCGTTTACCCGAAAGTTGGAGCGTGAATTTTGTAGGTCAACGTACAATTGATTTTTGGTACGTTGCCACGTTTTTTGGCGGGCCGCTACGTCGTTTTTGGACGTGCGATAGGCTAATTCTGCCCGTTCTACCTCGACTTTGGCCGTGGCGTTTTGTTCATAGAGGGCTTTGTACCGAAAATAATTGACCGAGTCGTTTTCCAGTTTGGTACGGGCGTTGCGCAGGGAAACTTCCAACTCAGCCAACACGGGCGAGTTATCCGAAAAATTGGCTTCCGATTGGCGATAAATATTGGCGGCGGCTTCGGCGCGGGCATCTTGCGATAGGCTTTCCAACGAAAACAGTAATTGCCCACCCTTCACCACATCACCTTCGGCCACCAGTTGCTGTTGTAAATAGCCGTCGGCGTTTGCGACAACTTTGTATTCATTTTTAGGAAAAACATTACCCGAAGCATACACGGCTTCGGTCAGATTTTTGTAAGTGGGAGTGGTCGTTTCGGCGTCGGGCGAGCAAGCCGCGACTGCCCATAACAACCCTAAAACTCTCGCAGATTGAGTATATCGTTTCATGATTCAGAGGTCTTTACTTTAGCAATTGAATGTAATTTGGGAGTTAGCCAATTTGAATACTAGGGCTAACGCCTCAGCTCCAGCAGCTTTCCATTAATCATCACGTCCGAAAGGGTACGGAGGTATTTGTTTTGGGCGGCAAGTGCATCGTTAAAAACATTCAAGTATTGGTCATAGCTAACTACTCCCCCTTGGTACTTAATACGCACCAGTTTCAAATTCTCTTCACTGAGCTGATAGGCTTCTTCGTTGATTTTCAATGAAGTAAGTGCTTGTCGGTAAGAGAGCACTAACTCGTCGGTTTCGGTGTCTATTTTGCGTTTCTCGTTTTCGAGTTGGAGCTGTGCAATGTCGGCATTGACCTGCGCACGCCCAATGGCACTTTCACGAATACGGGCTGTGTAAATTGGCACTTCAAAACGCAGTCCTGCTACGCCAATTCCGTACCATTTTTCATTGAAATTTAGGAAATTAAACGTAGCGCGTTGGGCTTGTTCTTGGTAACGGGCAAAAGCCGACAGCGTGGGTAAGCGGAGCAGTTTCTCCTTTTTGAGCTGCGCCTGCGCAATAACCAACTGCTGCGCCCGAAGTTGTAATTTAGCAAGCCCATCGCTTGGCACTTCTCCCATAGACGGAAAGGTAGTAAGCGGGCGATAAGGAGCTAATTTTAGGTCAGGCGTTGCCAACAGCAGCTGCAATTGACTAGTGTTTTTCGCGTATGCCAATTCGTTTTGTTTCAACACGTCTTCAATGGCGAGGCGCGTGGTGCGGCTGCGGTTATATTCCAGCTGGTCGATAAGCCCCTTTTCTTTGCGTTCGCGTGCTATCTGAACGATGCTATCGGCATTGGCCAAATTCCGTTGGGTGATGTCAAGGTAGAGTTGTGTAAATACCGCAGCAAAATACAGACGAGCGACTTGTGTACTCAGGTCGTCAGTGAGAACGAGGGTTTGCAACTCCGTCAGTTTCTGGTTGTGTTGCGCAAGTTGTATGTCTTGTTTAAGCCCTGCATTCCACAGCGGAGCGTTGGCTTCGAGGCCCGCCGTGAGGTTGAACGGCACTCCAAACTGCACCCCACGGTATTCCCCTTCTTTCCCCCCAAAAAACTGAGCGGGAATTAGCTGCGTAGGTAGTACAAAATTGTAATCGAGGGCGGTGGTAAACTTTAATTGTGGTACGCGGGTGCTTTTGGCTGCCGTGACGTTCCACGATTGGAGTTGGGTATTTTGCCGCGAAATGTGCAGGTCAGCGTTTTGTTTTTTTGCCAATTCAATGGCTTCATCCACGTTGGCGATGGTGGTTTGACTGCGCCCCAGGCAGACAAACAAAAAAGATGAAAAACAGGCAAGAATGAGCTTTTTCATACGGCTCGAAGTTTCGGTATCTGAGGTGTAGTGATTACATTTGGTAAAAATCACACAACAAAGCAAAAGTATCCATGACATACGTCAGCCATGAAGGTTGATGAAGCGGAAGAAAAGCGATTGAAAACGGAATTTTATTTGTAAAAAGCCTGTATGAAAGTGGTAGTGAAGACTGCTACTGTTCTGTAATTTGTGCACAAACTACACATCCTAGAAATTATACTCTTTCTCTACTATGATTCTCACCTGGAAAAAATGTTTAACCTATGAGCAAGCTCGCAACTATAGAAATATCATCTATTTGCATGAATGGTATGATAAGCCCTTTTATTGGGGAAAGGCTCATAAAAGCTTTTTTGGTGGACATATGCGTGAAATGGCTGGTTTTCGAGCAAGCGGTCGCTACAATGTAGGGTACCGTCACTGGATAGAGGGATGCCTAAAACATGGTGCTTCGCTTTACATAACTGAGATTGACCAAAATGGGGAGTATACAATTGATGAAGTCGAAAATTACCTCATCGCGAATTATCCAAGTGAAATGAATCGAAAACCCCTTAAATCAGCAAAAATTATTAATCTAACACATTTTGGAGAAGTTCCTAATTCTCTATTTAAAAGCGTTTGATTACTCAAGTGAACAATTTATCAGCTGTTTGAACTCATCCAAAGCGTCCAATTTGTAAAATCTGGTATGTAATCTACTAAAAATACAGATTAAATTTTTTGATAGGGATAAATTAAAAAGTATACTGCGTTTTATGCTAAGTAGTTGCGCATAAATTTTAGTGTATTAGTAATTTATTCTGCTTCGGCGAAGCAAAACCTTTGTAGAATAAGAAATCCGTCCATAAAGTTCGAATCCTTTTGCTTCGGAGAAGCATAACCTATTGCTTTGTTATGCTTCTCCGAAGCAAAAATTAAAAAATATTCTTCTGCTACTACAAATGTTGCGCCTCTACCGAGGCTACTTTGAATTACCCTAGAACTTTTGCTCAACTACTTAATTACAGTGTTAGCTAAGGTTTTTTAAGTTTTACCCGCAAATTGACGCAGATTAAAAGCCGCAGATATTCGCCGATGAGACTAGCTTCATTAAGTCATTTATCAGCGAAAATCTGCGTTTGTATTGTTCTGCGGGATTCTGCGGGTAAAAACTTAACAGTGTACTAAGTCATTTGAAACCAGATTTAATCGGCTATCTGACCCCAAACGTATTCTCACAATCTTTACAAAAACCTTTAGACCCTTTCCCTAAAACCACCTTTAACTCACAATGAATTCTCTTTACATCTTGACCATGCTGTGTGCCAATGTCGTGTTGGCCGAATGGCTGACTAAGTTCCCTTACCTGCGTTCGATGGGTGCCGCGCTGCTGGTCATTATCACCACGGCCATCACGGCCAACCTAGGTCTGATTCCGTCGTCGAGCGGGGAAGTGCCAGTTTATGATGGCATTTTCTCGTATTTAGCCCCTTTATCTATCTTTTTTTTGATGCTCAAAGCCAACTTACGCAGCCTGCGAAAAGCGGGTGGTGTCATGCTTTCGCTGTTTTTATTGGGGTCAATCGGGACTATTTTGGGGGTTATCGTGAGCGTACACCTTTTTGATGCACCCCGCTCGTTGGGCGAACTTCATTATGCCATTGCGGGCATGTTTACAGGGACGTACATTGGTGGAAGTGTCAATTTCAACGCCGTTGCGCTGCATTATGGGGTTTCCAAAGCGGGGACGTTGTACGCGGCTACCACGGCGGCCGACAACATCATCACGGCCATTTGGATGGTAGGAACGCTGGCTATTCCTCAATTTTTGAATCGCTTGTATCCTCGCCAAAAGCGTCAAGAAACGGTCTCGTTGGTGGAGTTGGAAGAAGAGTTGAGTGAAAACGAAACCGTAGGCCCCAAAAACGTAGCGTTGTTGGTTGGTCTGGGTATTCTCAGCATTTACCTGTCGCAGCAAATTGCCCAGTGGATTCCTTCTATCCCTGTGGTGCTGATTCAAACGACCTTGGCGTTAGGTTTGGCCCAAATCCCCGCCATTCATCAGTTGGCTGGCTCGCGGATGCTGGGATTGTTGTGCGTCTATTTATTTTTGGCAGTTATCGGTGCCTATTGCGACATTCCCGCTTTGATTCACGATGGGAAGTTGGCCTTTACCCTTTTGGGAATGATAACCGTCTTGGTCCTCATTCACGCTAGTATTGTGTTTGGAATTGGTGCCTTATTGAAACAAGACTGGGACATGCTCGGGATTGCCTCTCAAGCAAACATCGGGGGAGCAAGTTCGGCATTAGCATTGGCCAAAAGCCTTCATCGGCCCGACTTACAGCTTCCTGCGGTTCTGATTGGCGTCTTAGGCAATGCCATCGGAACGTATTTAGGGATTTGGATTGCTGAATGGGTGAGATAATCAATAACTTTGACCCAAAAATTAGACTGAAAGAATGCACGTTACGGGTTTTACCTTTATTCGCAATGCCGTCAAGTTCGACTTTCCTATTGTGGAAGCCATCACTTCTATCCTACCCATTTGTGATGAATTTGTGGTGGCCGTAGGCAAAAGCGAGGATGCGACGCTGGAGCTCGTTCGGCAGATTGACCCCAATAAAATCCGCATCATCGAAACTGTTTGGGACGAGTCGCTAAAGGACGGGGGTGTGGTGTATGCCAAAGAAACCGATAAAGCGTTTCAAGCGATTTCGGCCAAAAGTGACTGGGCATTTTATATTCAGGGTGATGAAGTAGTACACGAAGACGATTTGCCCAAAATAAAAGCCGCCATGGAACGCTGGAAAGACGACAAAAACGTGGACGGGCTGTTGTTTCATTATACCCATTTTTACGGTTCTTACGATTACATCGGCGACTCCCCCACGTGGTATCGCCACGAAATCAGGGTGGTGCGCAACAACAAGCGCATTTATTCGTACCGCGATGCGCAAGGGTTTCGGAAAAACGACAACGAAAAACTGCGCGTGAAGCTCGTAGATGCCCGAATCTACCACTACGGTTGGGTAAAAGACCCGCGCGTGATGCAGGAAAAATACGTGCATATTCACCAATACTGGCACGGAGGTGAGGTAGAAAAACACGTAGATGTGTCGGCCGAAGGCTTTGATTATTCGCAGATAGATTCGCTGGCCAAATTTACGGGAAAGCACCCCCGCGTGATGTTACTCCGTATTGAGCGCCAAAATTGGCAGTTTAGCCATGATATTTCGCACAAAAACCTTCGTTTCAAGTACCGTCTCAAAATGTGGGTAGCACGCCTAACGGGTTGGTACATTGGAGAATACAAAAACTACAAGTTGTCTTAAAAACCTGCCATTCGACATTCTACCCTCTAAACTCGACACTTAAAAAATGGTTCAATACGCCGATGCCGACGATTTTTTGGCCAGTCAAACCCCCGAAATTCGGCAGTTGTTGTCGTACGTTCGGCAGCTAGTGATGGTGGCGCATCCCAAAATGAGGGAGCGGTTTATGTACAGCAGTACCCTCTTTTTTATGTGCCAAGATTACGTTTGTTATTTTGGTAAAATTCACAAAACCCAGGGCGTTGAGATATGCTTTGTAAAAGGGTTTTTGCTCAAAGACGAAGCGGGGGTGTTGGAATCGAAAGGCCGAAAAATTATCCGTGGCATGACATTTCAGAACCTGAAAGATTTTCAAGCGAGGGAGGACGCCTTTTTAGAAGTGTTGCAAGAGGCGATTTTATTGAACGAAACTCAGCCCGAAAAAACGTTTGCGAAGATTATGTTCGAGCGGCGTAAAAAATAAGGGCTGCCCAAAAGCTTTTGCTTTCAGACAGCCCCAAAAAGAGCAAGACTCCGTTTTTATTTTTTCTCAGGAAGCAACACTACTTTGATGAAGTTGGCGTCGTTGAGGTACTTGTTGGCTGTCGCTTTTGTACTCTCTACGGTTACTTTATTCAATTGTTTTTCCCAACCCAAAATATCTACTGGGTTTTCGCCAATGCTATAAGCTCCAATCAATTGGTTTTGCCAGAATCCATTTTCTTTCATCTGAACTTCCATTGAGCGGCGGGTTTCGGCTTTGAACTTGTCAATATCGACTTGGGTTGCGCCGTTTTTCTTGATTTCGTCCAAAACAGCCAACGTCTTAGTCGCCAATTCTTCTACGCGCTCAGGGCCTGTGCCGTATCCGATACGAACCGTGTAACGAGGAGCAGGAGTTTTGCTGTAAGAAGCGCGCGCGCCGATACCATATACACCGCTTTCTTTTTCGCGAATAACCTCGATGAGCTTGATGTTCAAAATTTCTTCGAGGGCGTCGAGCTGCCAGTTGTTGTCTTCGTTATAGACGTAATCTCCACTGAAAATCAACGAAGCTTGGCTTTTTTGCTCAATTCCTTTATAGACTTTCTTGTCAAGACGTCCCGATGGAGTGCGGATACCTAAGTCGCGGAAGTTTTCTTTTTTGTTTTGCGACGGAAGCGCGCCCAAGTATTTTTCCAACAAAGGCTTCACTTCATCCACCTTGAAACTTCCTGTGAAGAAGAACGTAAAGTCAGAGGCATCGGCAAAGCGCTCTTTGTAGATTTGGTAAGCGCGGTCGGGATTAATCATGTCCCAACGCTCTACCGAAATAGGCTGACGGCGGAAGTTATTATTTCCCAAAATACGGCTCAACGAATCTTGGAACACCACTTCAGGCGACGGCGAAGCGTTGCGGTTTTGGATGGCCGAGCGCTGCGACGTTAAGAAACCTTTGATGATGTCGTCGTCTTTGCGAGGTTTGGTAAAGTATCCATACACCAATTGTAAAGCCGTTTCAAGGTCTTTAGGGCTACAGTTCCCGCTAAATCCTTCTTCGTTTTCCCCTACAAACGGGCTGACGTTAGCTACTTTGCCCGTAAGGTATTTTTTCAAAGCAGGTGTATTGAACTCGCCAATACCACTTTCTTCTACCACGGCATCGGCCATGCCTGCGCTCATATAGTCTTTTTCATCGTAGAGCGATGTTCCGCCTTGGCTACGAGCGCCAATCAAGATTTCGTCGTTTTTGAAGTCAGTTGGCTTCAATACCACTTTTACGCCGTTGCTCAAGGTCAACTCAGTAACCCCAATTTCTGGGATTTGCTTTGTAGAAACCGTACGACCCGCTGCTGGAAGGTTTTCGATAAGTGGTTTGTTGACTACCTTGTCTTCGTAAGCGGTAACGTCTTTGCCCGCAGTATTGATCCACTCCAAAATCGTCGCTTCGGTAGGTAACTTTGCTTTGTCTTTTTCAGAAGCAAGTACCAATACCGTACGGTTATCAGCAATCAAGTACTTGTTGGCAAGGGCATTGATTTCTGCAATGGTGATGCCATCCAACTGTCCTTGTACAAACTCAAATTGAAACTCGATGCCTGGAATAGGTGATTCTTCAAGAAAATTCCCCATGTATTCGTTGACGTACGAAGCTGACTTGGTTTTGTCTCTTTCTTTGAAACGTTTTTCGGTAGCAGTGAGCAATTGTTTTTTGGTACGGTCTAGTTCCGTAGCCGTAAAACCAAATTTCTTTACACGCGCACCTTCGTCCAACACGGCCTTAACGGCGCGTTCTAGGTTGCCATCTTTGGCTACGGCGATGTTGATAAACGAATCATAATCACCAATAAAACCACCGTAACCTGCGCCCCCGTACAAGAAAGGAGGGTTGGCTTGCTGCGTTTGTTCTTGTAAGCGTGCCTGAAGCATTTGGTTAAACAAGTTACGCTTGATGCTTTCGCGGGAGTCGCCCAGGGTTTTTTCTTCTGCTTTTGGCAACTTCGTAATCACTTGTGCAAGCATATAAGGTTGCTCAGGGTCAGTTACGATAGCTACACGCGTTCCTTTAAAATCGGCCACGGGAAACTTGCCCAATGGGCGAGGTTTAACCGCTTTAGGAATCGCTCCGAAGCGCTGTTTGATTATTTTTTCTACTTGGTCGATGTCAAAATCTCCCACGGCTGCAATCGCTTGCAAATCGGGACGATACCATGTTTTGTAGAAATTACGGATGGTCTCATGGCTGAAATTTTTCAAAATATCTTCCGTACCAATGATGTTTCGCTTACCATATTTTGAATCACCTACCAAAATAGGAAGCCACTTATCGCGCATCCGTTGTTGTGCACCTTTTCCACCACGGAGTTCTTCCAAAATAACGCCGCGTTCCTTGTCGATTTCAGCACCTTCAAACGTGATGTTGTGGGCCCAGTCTTCCAAAACCACAAACGCTTTGTTGAAAATATCGGCTGAGTCGGTCGGTACAGGTAATTGATACACCGTTTGGTCTTGTCCTGTGAAGGCGTTGAGGTCATCCCCAAACTTCACCCCTGCGCGTTGGAGGTAGCTCACCAACTCGTTTTTGGGGAAATTTTTGGTACCGTTAAACGCCATGTGCTCAGTAAAGTGGGCGAGTCCGTTTTCTTTGTCTTCTTCTTGAATTGCTCCTACTTTATTGATAAGGTACAATTCAGCGCGTTTTTTGGGTTCTTCGTTTTTACGAATGTAGTAGGTCATACCGTTGGGAAGTTTGCCGTAGCGAACTTTGGGATCCATCGGAATGGGTTTCTTGAGGTCGGTTTGGGCACTGGCTGTGGCTGCCCAGCCGAAAGCTACAGTAAGAAAGAGTAGTCTGGCTTGTTTCATAGATGTTTGAAGTCTATTTAGAGGATTGATTTGGAGGTAAAACAACTTATTTACGGAAGTGTTCATAAATTATTGTGATAAACGGTCTGAAACGAGGTTTAGCTCATTAAAACCTGATGGGTTTCTAAAAACCTATCAGGTTTGTACTACTTTTGAATATTTTAACAAAAATGAATGTATTAGTTTTTTTTCTAAAAAGAAATAATTTTCCATGTTATTTGACGATAGCTATAAAACCATAGACGTTCCTACTGAAGGTTTTTTTCGCGACCGAGGTAGCAAATTTTTAGCCTACGCATACCCCATCAAGACCGAAGATGACGCTAAAGGTCACCTAAACGAGCTGTACGAACTGCATCCCAAAGCAGTGCATCATTGTTACGCCTACCGATTGGGGTTAGACCGTACTCAATTTCGCGCCAATGACGACGGCGAGCCTTCTGGGTCGGCGGGAAAACCGATTTTGAATACCATTTATGCCCACGATCTCACCAACCTATTGGTCGTAGTGGTGCGGTATTTTGGGGGAACCCTGCTAGGCGTCCCTGGCCTTATCAATGCTTACAAAGTAGCCACCGACGAAGCCCTCAAGGTAGCAAAGGTAGTGACATTGCATGTGCGTGATGTTTATACCTTGGTCTATCCTTATGAGCAAATGAACGACGTAATGAAGGTCATCAAGGCGTTTGACCTAGTACCCCAACAGCAACATTTTGACAACGAATGTAGCCTTCAACTCGAAATCCGAAAAACGATGCTGAATCAAGTGCTGGGCAAATTAGAAAAAATCGACTCATTACGCTTGGAGTTTGAAGGGACTATTTAGAAAGTCGTTTTTGGGGAATTACAGCGTACAAAATAGCAGCCATTTCAACGAGTATGCCAAGCCCTAATAGAGCGTACCCAAAGGCCAGCAGTCGAGGAAACAAACAAGTAGCATCCTGCTAAAACAAGCATGATACCGATTAGAAGAAATTTAAAGGTAGTGGGCATTTTTTTATTGGTTTATAGTTCATATAAAGTACATTAAAATTAACTAGAAATCAGCCAGTTTTATATTAAGCATTTGTGTAAAAATAGACTTTCCAAGTTTATAACTCTTCTGATTATCAATAGTAGAAGCCTAAAACTTGGAAAGTCTTGTATAATTCTGCTTAAGCACCTAAAGTCCTTCTTTTTGACCCTAAAATGGCCCTCATTATAAGCAAATTAAAAAAATAGACCCACTGCAATCTATTGGTTGAAAAATGATCCTATCGTAAATAAACTACAAGTAAGTAAAATGAAAAAAGACCAAACGTTGTAGTCTGAAATCGAAAATTTATTTTTTCGGATTCTTAAAAAAGAAACCGCAAGCACAAATATTTGTAATAACAACAAAGGCAATGTGAATACTTCCTGGACTACACCTAATCCTACAAAATTAAATTCAAATAGGTAGGCATTACACAAAAGAAAAACAAAATATAGGGCGATAGCTATGCTTAAAATAAAAAAGTGTTTGCCTGTTATTGCTTTCATGTTGGTTGTTTCTTTAAAAAATACAATCCATTGCTTTGGGTCACAATGAAGATTGTTACGATGAATTTAAAGAGAAAATTAAGAAAAAACCAAATTGTGAAACTGAGATTTTGGTTAAAAACCGTGAAATCTACTTTTTAGCCCGTGAAATCTACACAGAATTGAATTTTATCAAATGTTTCACGGAGGGCAATAAATGAAGGAATAAACTACTTATATACTATTGGTATAGTGTATAAATATATTTAATAAAATGGTAAAAAGAGGGGATTGTTAGAAAAGTACAAATAGAAGAAATAAATGCTTTAGCGGATAGTCCGATAACGCGTTTTTTGAGCGCACTATCGGACTATGCTTTTTTACAAATTCTTCAATACCCAATCTGTCATCATTTGGTAACGGTGAATGAGGGTATTCCCGCCGCCTATGCCGTGGTTTCGGTTGGGATAATAAAACGAATCAAACTGCTTTCCTGCTTTGATGAGGGCATTTACAAAATCAACGGAGTTTTGAAAATGCACGTTGTCGTCGCCTGTGCCGTGGATCAGTAAAAACTTCCCTTTGAGTTTTCCAACGTGCTGAATTGGCGAGTTGTCGTCGTAGCCTGCGGCATTGTCTTGAGGGCGTTTGAGGTAGCGCTCGGTATAAATCGTATCGTAATAGCGCCAAGTCGTTACGGGCGCTCCCGCAATTCCTGCTTTGAAATAGTCGGCGCCAATGGTCATACAAAGCGAGGTCATGTAGCCACCGTAGCTGTGGCCGTGAATCCCAATACGGCTTGCGTCCACGTACGGCAGGGTTGCCAAGTACTTCGCTCCTTCGATTTGGTCTTCGGTTTCGAGCTTTCCAAGCTGCGCATACGTACACGTACGAAACGCGTTTCCGCGCGCTCCTGTCCCGCGTCCGTCCACCGATACAATCAAATAGCCTTTGGACGCCAATACTTTAAACCAGCCAATGAGGGCATTAGTCCATGTATCAGTAACGGTTTGAGAACCTGGGCCGCCATATACGTACATCAACACGGGGTATTTTTTAGCCGCATCGAAATTCAACGGCTTAATCATCCAACCGTTTAGCTCGGAACCTTGAGTGGTGGTAAACTTGAAAAAGTTTTGGGTGGGAAGGTCGTACTCGGCCAAACGTTCGCGCAGCTTTTGGTTGTTTTCGAGTACCCGCACGGCTTGGGTGGCGGTGCTTTGGTGTAAACTCACCGTCAGAGGCTCTTGCGCCGACTGATTATACACCAAGTAGTAGCTGCAATCGGGGCTCATATTGATGGCGTTATTGCCTGCTTTTTCGGTGAGTTTGATGGGCTGTGGCGCAACTACTGGCGCGGCTTTCTTGGATTTTTTGGCCACTGGCGTTGCAAAACTCAAGCTGTATAAGTGGCGCTCCATGGGCGACACCATCGACGAAGTAAAATAAATCACTTGTTTTTTCTCGTCAATCCCCAAAATATCAGTCACTTCCCAGTTACCCGAAGTCAGTTGTTTGACCAGCGTGCCATTGATGTCGTACAAATACAGGTGCTTGTAGCCGCTGCGTTCAGAGGTTTGAATAAACGATTTGCCGTCGGCCAAGTAGGTAAGGTCGTCGGTAAATTCCAAGTCCACGTAGGTTTTACTTTCTTCGCTCCACACGGTTTGCGACTGCCCCGTGGTAGCATCGGCGTGTAAAATATCCAAACGATTTTGAAGGCGATTCATTCGCTTGAGTGACAACACATTGGCGTTTTGCGTCCATTTGATGCGCGCAATGTACTGATCAGTTTCAGGGCCCACCTCGATTTTGGTTTTTTGGTTATTGGCCAAATGATGTATCCAAATCTGCACAACAGAATTTTCCTCACCAGCTTTGGGGTATTTATAGCGGTAATCTTTGGGGTACAAATCGCCCCATATCTGCATGTTGTATTCAGGAACGCGGCTTTCGTCGAAACGATAATAGGCAAGTTTGGTACCGTCGGGCGACCACTCGAAGGCTTTGGCAAAGCTAAATTCTTCTTCATACACCCAATCGCAGGCTCCGTTGATGATTTCGTTGCGGCGGCCATCGGTCGTAATGGCGCGTTCGGTCATGGTGGCTAGGTCGGTGATGAAAAGATTATTATCGCGCACAAATGCTACTTTCGAGCCATCGGGCGAAAGAGTTGCGAGCATTTGTTTGCCGTTTTTAGAAAGCTGAACCAGCTTTTTGGTTTGCAGGTCATACACGTAAAAATCGGCTTTAAACGAACGGCGATAGATACGCTCAATGCCCGTAGTAAGCACCAGTTTTTGCTCGTTTGCGCTTAACTCGTAGCTATCAAACTGAATGCTTTGGTTGCTACCTTCTACTTTTACGGTCGTTTGGTCAAACAACGTTTCGACGGCTTCGCCCGTGGCAATGCTGTATTTGACCACTTTACCTGCTTGTTGGGCGGTGTAAAAACCTCCCGCTTGCATCCAATTGACACCCGTCACCGTGCGAGGAGTGAAAACAGAGCCTTGTGGGCCGTAAATGTCGTTGAGGGCGAGGGTTTTCTTTTGTGCCTGCGAGGGACTAGCTAGGGTGACGATTAAAAAAGCCAATGAAACACCCCAGTTTTTAAGGGAAATAGTGGTTTTTCTCATGTACGATTGATGAATAGGTGAACTGATAAAACTCGACAAAGATAGCCAAATCTTATCCATGAATGACATCACCCATATTGAGGGAAAAAAGTATCTTTGGGGGCTGTTTTGAAAGCAAGAATCTACCAATGAATAAACGTGCGTAAGCACTTGTATATGTTAAAAAAAGAACGTTATCGTCAATTAATTGACCATTTCTCTCAAAAATTCCCGCAAGCTGAAACCGAATTACACTATACCAATCCGTACGAATTGTTGGTGGCGGTTATTATGTCGGCACAGTGTACTGACAAGCGGGTGAACATGGTGACGCCAGCGTTGTTTGAGCGTTATCCCGACCCGCAAGCATTGGCCGACAGCACTTCCGATGAGGTTTTTCAGTATATTCGGAGTATTTCGTATCCCAACAATAAAGCCAAACATTTGGTAGGAATGGCGCGAATGCTATTGGATAAGTTCGGCGGGGAAGTGCCAAGTTCCATCGAAGAACTTCAGCAAATGCCAGGGGTGGGACGAAAAACGGCTAACGTGATTGCCTCCGTTATTTATAATCAACCTGCTATGGCCGTTGATACGCACGTTTTTCGGGTATCGCACCGACTGGGCTTGGTTCCTAAAACAGCGACAACCCCGCTTGCTGTTGAGAAAGAACTCATCAAATACATTCCCGATTCGGTCATTCCTGTGGCGCACCATTGGCTCATTTTGCACGGACGCTACGTGTGCCTTGCCCGCAGTCCGCAATGCGGCAAATGCGATTTGACGCATTTATGCAAGTATTTTGAAAGTCAACAGAAGAAAAATAGTCCGAAGTAGTCAGCAATTTAGCGTATTTTTGTGGCCTACTTTCATTTTGACCACCTACTTACCGATGAAACAAGTGTATTTTACGGCAGGACCCGCAGAGATGTATCCTACCTTCGAGCAACATTTACGTACGGCTGTCGAAAACCAACTTGGCTCCATTTCGCACCGAAGCCAGAAATTCAGAGACATTTACAAGTTCACGGTCGAGCAACTCCGTACATTGATGAACATTCCCGAATCGCACGCGATTTTCTTTACGGGTTCGGCGTCGGAAGTATGGGAGCGGATATTACTTAATTGCGTAGAGCACGAAAGTTTTCACTTGGTCAATGGCTCGTTTTCCAAGAAATTCTACGAGTACGGAGTTTCCTTGCGCAAATTTGCCCACAAACAAGAGAAGCCGTTTGGTGAGGGGTTTGATTACGGCGAAGTAGAAGTGCCTGAGTATGCCGAAGTTATTTGTGTAACCCAAAACGAAACGAGTTCGGGCGTTCAGATGCGCGAACCTGACATTCATAAGCTAAAGCGGAGCAATTCTAAGAAATTGATTGCGGTTGACATGGTTTCGTCGGCTCCTTACCCTGAATTAGACTTTGGCGTGATTGATACGGCTTTCTTCTCGGTACAAAAAGCGTTTGGATTGCCTGCGGGACTGGGGGTTTGGATTGCTAATGATAAATGCCTTACGAAGTCGGAGCGGTTGAATAAGTACGATGACATCACGATTGGGGCACACCATAATCTTCCTGCGCTTTGGAAAAATTTTAAAACCTACGAAACCCCTGCTACTCCCAACGTGCTGGGAATCTATTTGCTAGGGAAAATCGCCGAAGACCTCAATGCCATCGGAGCGGATGTGGTTCGTAAGCAGACCGAAGAAAAATACAAGGTTCTTAATAAATACGTAGAAACGAGCAATGTGTTTAGCCCAGCGGTAGCCGAAGAAAGGCACCGTTCGCGGACGGTTGTGGTGGCCAACACCAGTAAGTCATCGGCGGCGGTCATTGCGGAAGTGAAAAAGTCTAATATGGTGGTTGGAAGCGGTTATGGGCCTTTCAAAGATAGCCAAATTCGCATTGCCAATTTCCCAGCCGTTTCGCTTGAGCAAGTGGAATTGCTGATTGAAGAATTGAAAAAACTAGAAAACTAACCCGCCGTCAGACGATAGTCAGACGGAGGAAGTGTTCGATAGTCAGACGATTCAAGAATGGTCTGACTATCGTCGAAGCATTAGTCTGACTACCGTTGAATAACAACAAAAAAACGCCCTGCAAATGCGATAAAGCTTCGTTGTTCGTTTTTGGTGTATCTTTGGCCGAAAATTGGGACGTATGAAGTCGAACCTTGCACGCATTGCGCTTTTTATTGGGATTTTAGTCGGAATAAATGTCATCGCAGCATTTGTTTTTTTTCGTTGGGATTTGACCCAAGAAGAACGCTACACTATCTCGGACGCTACTAAAAAACTCCTCCAAAACTTGGATCACCAAGTAGTGATTAAGGTCTATCTGACGGGCGACTTTCCCGCTGGTTTTGAACGTTTGGAACGAGCCATTCAAGAAACCCTGGAATCATTTGCTGATTATGGCGGAGGCAACGTGGCTTATCGCTTTATTGAGCCTACTGACCCCAAACTTCAGGAAGAACTCATTGGTAAAGGATTGATTCCGACCAATTTGTTTGCCAACGAAGAAGGAAAGCGTACCGAACGCTTGGTATTTCCAGGCGCTGTTTTGGTATATGAAGGCAAAGAATATCCATTACAACTGCTAAAAGGGAATAAGTCGGCTACATCAGAAGAACAACTCAATCAATCGTACGAAGGGGTAGAGTTTGAGTTGGCGTCGGCGATACGCCGATTGGCGCAAAAAGACCGGAAGCGAATCGGGGTTTTGGTTGGTCATACCAAAGTTCCCCCGCCACGTTTTTCGGATTTTTTGGCCAATCTCCAGCAGAATTATGACCTTTACTTTGACATTCAAAACCCCGACAATTGGGATAAAGGCGATTTGTTGGTGATTCCCAAACCTGATAGTCCCTTTAGCGAAGACGAAAAATATCGCCTAGATCAGTTTGTCATGCGCGGAGGGAAACTGTTGATGTTTGCCGATGGTGCGCGCGTTGACAGTGTAAGTTTGGAGGGAACGTTTGCGCAGCCCTTGGATGTCAATCTCGATGATTTGTTGTTCAAGTACGGCTGCCGAATCAACCAGAATTTAATCAAAGATTTGAGTTGTGCCATGATTCCCCTCAACGTGGGTAACATGGGCGACAAACCGCAGATTCAGCCCATGCCTTGGCGCTTTTTTCCATTGATTAACAATTTTGGAAAACACCCCATTGTCCGCAATCTGGATGCCCTTTATACCCGTTTCCCCAGCAGTATTGACACCATTCAGGTGGATGGCATCAAGAAAACACCATTGCTTCTGACCTCGCGTTATACACAGCTACGCAAAGCGCCCGTTTTGGTAGGTTATAATGAAGCACGTCAGCAACCCGACCCGCGTGAGTACAATGCAGGTGAAAAGCCCATTGCGGTACTCTTGGAAGGGTCGTTTTCTTCTCTTTATAATAATCGTTTGTTGCCCAATGACCCGCGTACAAAATCGTTTGTGGGGAAAAGCAAGCCTACCCAAATGATTGTGGTATCCGACGGCGATTTGATTGTGAATGACATTGATTACAAGCGCAATGCCCCTTTGCCGTTGGGCTACGACCGACTTTCAGGCAATACCTTTGCTAACCGCGACTTTGCGCTTTACGCCGTAGATTACTTGGCAGATTCGGAAGGATTAATTACGGCACGAAATAAACAAGTGACGCTGCGGCCGTTGGATAAACTGCGACTTAAAGAAGAGCGTACGCAGTGGCAACTGTTGAACTTGATAGGCCCTTTGTTATTGATTGGTGTGGTGGGCTTGGTGTGGCAATGGAATCGTAAACGCCAATACGGCAGTTAAAAGTAAAGCTCCCTGCGTACTGTGTTTGCAACGGCGCGCAGGGAACAACAAGCTAAGCCGCGAGGTTGGGGTCTTCAACCACGTCTTTCTCGACCCGTAAATTATCAATGATAAACCGCTGACGTTCTGGGGTGTTTTTGCCCATGTAGTATGTCAACAATTTGGGAATAGTCGTTTCTTTTTCCAAAATCACGGGTTCGAGGCGAATGTTTTCCCCAATAAACTTTCCAAACTCTTCGGGGGAGATTTCCCCAAGCCCTTTGAAACGCGTAATTTCTACCTTTTTGTTGCCCCCCAGTTTTTTGAGCGCCTTTTGGCGTTCTTCGTCGCTGTAACAATAAATCGTCTCTTTGTGATTTCGGGGATTGCGGACGCGGAAAAGCGGTGTTTGTAAAATGTACAAATGCCCGTTTCGGACCAAATCAGGGAAAAATTGCAAGAAAAATGTCAACATCAACAAACGAATGTGCATCCCGTCCACGTCGGCATCGGTAGCAATCACGATGCGATTGAAACGTAAATTTTCCAAACCTTCTTCAATATCTAAGGCGTGTTGAAGTAAGTTGAACTCTTCGTTTTCATATACCACTTTCTTGGTTAAACCAAAGCAATTCAGTGGTTTACCTCGTAAGCTAAACACTCCTTGGGTTTGTACATTCCGGGATTTGGTAATCGAACCACTCGCCGAGTCACCTTCGGTGATAAATAACGTCGTTTCATAACGGTCGTCCGATTTTACGTCTGGAAGGTGAATGCGGCAATCACGCAGTTTTTTGTTGTGCAAACTTGCTTTTTTTGCCCGTTCGTTGGCCAATTTTTTGATACCCGCCAATTCTTTCCGCTCGCGTTCAGATTGCTCAATCCGTTTTTTCAACGCTTCCTTAACCGCTGGATTCATGTGAAGGAAATTGTCGAGCTTTGCTTTGAGAAAGTCGTTGACAAATGTCCGTACGGTGGGGCTATTGGGGTCGGGAGAGATATTGCTTGAGCCTAGTTTGGTTTTGGTTTGTGACTCGAAAACAGGTTCCTGTACCCGAACGCTAACGGCGGCTATGATAGAAGCTCGAATATCTTCTACGGCATAGTCTTTGCCGAAGTGATCACGTACGGTATCAACCAGCGATTGCCGAAATGCCATCAGGTGCGTTCCTCCTTGGGTGGTATATTGACCGTTTACGAACGAGTAATATTCTTCACCGTATTGGTTGCCGTGCGTCATCGCAATCTCAATATCCGACCCTTTGAGGTGTATAATAGGATAGCGAATCGAATCTTCGTCGGTTTTATTCCGTAGTAAGTCGAGCAAACCGTTTTGAGAAACGAATTTTTGCCCGTTATAATTGATGGTAAGGCCAGCGTTGAGATAACAATAATTCCAAATCATGTTATCCAAAAACTGCGGGATGTAGTGGTAGTTTTTGAAGATGGTATTGTCAGGCTCAAAAATCATCAAGGTGCCATTGCGTTGATTGGTATCTTCTTCGCCCGATTCTGTCACGATTTCACCCTTGCGAAACTCGACCCATTTGGTTTTTCCTTCGCGGAACGACTGCACTTTAAAGTAAGAAGAAAGGGCATTGACAGCCTTTGTCCCGACGCCGTTGAGCCCTACCGATTTTTGAAAAGCGCCCGAATCATACTTTCCTCCCGTATTGATTTTAGAAACGCAATCCACCACTTTCCCAAGCGGAATCCCCCGTCCGTAGTCACGAACTTCGACGCGGTGTTCTGAAATTTTTATATCAATCGTCTTTCCGAAACCCATGGTATGCTCGTCAATGGAGTTATCCGCAATCTCCTTGACCAATACATAGATACCATCATCGGCAGCTGAGCCATCGCCGAGCTTGCCAATGTACATTCCAGGACGTAATCGGATGTGTTCTTTCCAATCGAGTGACCGAATACTGCTTTCGTCGTACTTTACTTGTTCTGCCATTAATAGTTCAAAGATTATTTGTAGCAGGCTTGTAGATAGCCTTTGGTATGATTTTACAAACTTACAATTTTAAGTCTTGAAGCACAAGTGCAGCCTTATCTCAAAATATTTCTGACCAAATACTTGTCACATTAGAAGTTAAAGTATTTACTTTGTAAAACAAAGTTCTTTTTGTTGATTTTGTTTAAAAACTCTGAGCGGAAAACAAAGTAGTAACAAAACCATGAAAATATCGGAAAAATCATACAATAAGCCCAGAAAATGGCCGTAAAAAAGAAAAAAGTTTAAAAAACTAAAAAAGTTACGTTACTTTGTCGGCCAATTTGATTCTGTATAAATATTGGCTTGTCTATCGTGTTAATTTATTGTTAATCAGAATCTACCTTTTTTCTCTGAAACACATTTCATGAAGAAGTTCTTTAAAGATTTTAGCGCAGGACGCGCAGTCTTACACCTATTTTCGATTAGTTTATTAACAGCCACTTTAGTAAACGCCCAAACTCCTGCTGGTCCAGGAAGTAGTAGCTCAAGTTCAAGTTCGGCGCCTGCGCAGGGTCAAGCCCCTGCTTCTACAACGCCAGGCTCAACGGCTCCTACCACAACAACGCCAACTACTTCGACTGCTGACAAAGGATCAGATGCTAAAAAAAGCGCTGACCCTAAGGCGCTTATCAATCAGGTAGAAAAAGCAAACGACAAAGAAACGACAGCTGCGGATGCTCAGTCAAATGAAGATACAGAAGAAGCGTATCGTCAGGCAGAGTTGAATAAGATGCGCCGTAAGATTTTTGGATACCAGCTTTTTAGCAATTCAAACGTATCATTTGCACCTTCTGATAACATTGCTACCCCCCGTGACTATACCATTGGGCCAGGGGATGAATTGATGGCGTACATCTACGGTTACTCACAGTCGATGTTAGAGCTGCCCGTCAACTCAGATGGATTTGCATTTGTGAAGGCGGTTGGCCCAGTTCAGTTGAGCGGACGCTCGATTGAGCAGGCACAAAAAGAATTAATCACTCGCCTTTCGCCTTACTATAATAACCTTGGAGCACCAGGAAGTGGGGCAAGTACTTTTCTTCAATTGCGTTTGGGACGGATTCGTACCATTCGGGTGACGGTATTGGGTGAAGTTACTACGCCAGGTACTTATAATGTTTCGTCGCTTTCGACGGCGTTGAATGCGCTCTATCTTACAGGTGGGCCTAACGAATTAGGGTCATTCCGTCAGATTCAGGTGGTGCGTAAGAACAAAACCGTAGCAACCCTCGATTTGTACGAACTGTTGATGAACGGAACATTGAACTCGGACATTCGTTTGCAAGATAATGACATCATTCAAGTGGGTGTTTACAAAAAACGGGTAGAGATAAAAGGTAATGTAAAACGCCCAGGCTTGTATGAGCTACTTGACAATGAAACAATGAGTAATGTCCTAAACTACGCAGGCGGTTTTACGGACAATGCTTATACAGATCGTTTGAAGCTATTAGGACTTACGGCCAAAGAGCGTCGTATTGTGGATGTACGTTCAACAGAATATGGTACATATATTCCTAAAAATGGAGACGAAATTACGGCTGAAATGTTATTAGCCCGTTTTGAAAACATGGTCGTTATTTCAGGGCCAGTGTTTCGTCCAGGACAATATTCTTTGGATCAAAACAAAACGTTGCTTCAGCTAATTAAAAGTGCCGAAGGTCTGACAGGAGAGGCTTTTACGGGGCGTGTAAATGTGATTCGTACACGGGAAGACTTGTCGGTAGAAAATATTTCGTTGAATCTAGCGGATATGCTCAACGGCAAAACTCAAGATTTAATTCTTCAGCGTGAAGATCAAGTGATTATCCCTTCTAAATTTGAGCTTCGTGAAGGGACTTTCATTAAAGTGATTGGAGAAGTAAACCAAGGCCCAGAAGTTAATCTTCCTTACAGTGCCAACTTTACCCTTGAAGATGCGATTATTCGTTCGGGTGGTTTTAAAGAATCCGCATCTACTGCTCAAATCGAAGTGGTGCGCCGCAAGCGTGATGTGAACGTACAGTCTGCCACTGCGCAAGTAGCCGATATATTCTTGTTTGACGTTAATCGTGATCTTACCCTCGATGGCAACGACAGCCGTTTTGTACTAGAGCCTTACGATGAAGTATTAGTACGTCCATCTTCAAACTACCAACCACAAACCTTCGTGACTTTCAAAGGAGAAATCGTAAGTCCAGGGATATATGGTATCAAAACCAAGGACGAAAAATTGTCGGACTTACTCAAGCGTGCAGGAGGATTGACAGCACAAGCGTATGTAAATGGAGCGACTTTGTTACGTAAGATTACACTTTCGGATGAAGAAATCGCACAACGTAACCGGGCAGTATCTGAAATCTCGGACGATGCTAAAAAAGGCCGTTTTGACGACGAGGGAGTTGTAAAAGATAAGCAAGAAGCCATTGGCATTGATTTGGGTCGTATTCTTCGTAGCCCAGGTGGCCGCGAAGACATCATTCTTCAAGATGGTGACGTGATTGACATTCCTAAGCGTCTCGAAACGGTACGTTTGCAAGGTGAACTTCTTTTCCCAACTACCGTAAAATACCGCAATGGTAATTCGTTTATGGATTATGTTTCGCAGGGCGGCGGCTTTACGCGCATGTCACTCAAACGTAAGTCGTACGTGATTTATCCCAATGGTTCGATTGACCGTACGCGTAAGTTCTTGTTCTTCAATGTGTATCCAAAAGTAGAACCAGGTTCTGAAATCCACGTACCACAACGTACCCAATCAGACCTTGCAGAGGCTCAAAGAGCATTACAATCAGTAATTGGTATTTCATCAACAGTGATGACATTAATCACTACTGTGTTGGCTTTCAGAGTATTAGGTGCAAACTAAAAAAGAATTAACCAAGAAGCTTTTATGGAACAACAAGAGCAAGTAACCCTCACGCCCAAGCTGATTTTTCAAAAAATAATAGCTACCAAGAACCTAGTTCTTAAAAATTGGTGGATTATTATATTAATTACGGCAATTGGTACGGGAATAGGATACTACATAGATGCGGAAAAAAATAAACGTCTTCAATACTTAGCTAAAATTGTTTTTAGCATCAGTGGCGCTTCTGGCGGACAAGACATGGGCGGTTTTGGAAGCCTTCTGGGAATGTCAGGTGGTGGACAAGGCGGTGACGCAGGATTGTTTAGAGGAGAAAACCTGTTTTATGTCATTAAAACGCGCCCCGTGTTGGAAAGAGCATTGCTGTCAACGGTGACTTTGAGTAATGGAAAAAAAGAGAAGTTTGTCAATTACTATCTCGATTCGACTTACTTGCGTCAAGACGAATGGGCGAGCTTTTTGCCCGAATGGATGAATGTGCGCATTACGCATAATCGCCGCGACTCCATGACTAAAGTAGAGCGTCAAGTGTTTGATGGGGTACTTTATAGGGTAAAAGACCGAGAAATCAAAATTTTGCAACCTGACATCAAGACGGCTTTTTATGACCTGACAGTGTCGATGGAAAATGAGCAGGTATCAAAAACATTTGCGGAGTTGTTGTTGACAACTATCGAAAGAGTTTATCAAGAAACCCAAACCCGTAAGTCGCGCGAGATGATGGGCATCATGCAGCGTCGGGTGGATTCACTAGGACGTGTGTTGAACCGTACTGAAAGCAGTTTAGCACGGACTGTTGTCATCAACACCGATGCGGTTGCTCCCACGGCCAAAGTGGAAGAAGGACGCTTAACTCGAAGTAACACTTTTGTTTCTTCGCTCTATTTGGAGGCTTCGCGTAGTTTGGAAAACTTACGGATGTCGATTGTCAAAGAAGCTCCGTTATTTACCATCATCGAACCCGCAGTTTTACCACTTGAAACGCGACTATTCACCCGTGAGAATACCAAGTTTGGGGCGATGTTAGGACTCATTGTGGCTATTATCTTTGTGCTCGCCAAACAAACGTACGGCGAAGCATTGAGAGACATGAAAAATAAATAATTAAAAACAGAAAAGAAGCTTTGGGTGGGAGAAATCCTGCTCAAAGCTTTATTTTTGGCGTAAAATCTGAACGTAAAAAACAATGGCGCATTCGGAAGAAGTAATCATTGAAGCTGGCCACGGAGCAAAAAACTACTGGCGTGACTTGTGGAAAAATCGTGAATTGTTGTTGATTCTGTCTCGTCGCGATTTATCAGTTCGCTACAAACAAACGGTAGTTGGAGCTGGCTGGGCTGTCATTCGGCCTTTTGCAACCATGCTTGTCATGGTTTTTGTGTTTGATAAAGTAGCCAAATTCAAAGGAGACGAAGGAATCCCTTATCCGTTGATGGTCTTGGCGGGAATCACCATTTGGAACTTCTTCTCGACAACCTTTACCCAAATTAGCCACAGTATTTTGCTGAATTCTAACTTGGTCACCAAAACCTATTTCCCACGTTTAATCATGCCATTGAGTTCGGTGGTTGTGGGGTTTGTCGATTTCATTATTTCGATTGTTCTTTATGTACTCATTGCCATCTGGTACCAACATTATCCAAGTTGGCAACTTTTGCTTTTCCCCGCTTTTGTGCTGTTGACATTGGCGGCTTCGCTGGCTTTTGGGTTATTTTTTGCCGTGATGAATGTGCGCTTCAGGGACATTGCCCAGTTGATTCCTTTTATTGTTCAAATCGGGTTTTATGCCTGCCCTATCGCTTACAGTAGTAGTATGGTAGAGTCTAACCAAGGGGCTTGGTGGTATGACTTGTATTATCTCAACCCGATGGTAAGTATTATTGATGGGTTTAAGTGGTCTCTCTTGGGCGACGGTGCCTTCTTTAAAGTAAGTAGTTTGTACAGTACAATAGGTTTCACAGTAGCTGTATTGGGTATTTCGATTTACTATTTTCGTAAAGAAGAAAATTCGTTTGTTGACTACATTTGATTACTTTTGAAACTAGAACAATACCTATACGACCAATGGAGGTTATCGTTGCGGAAGATATTAGCAAAAAATATATCATAGATCACCAAAAAAAGGCTCGTAAGAATTTTACACTACGAGATACTTTTTCGGAGAAGTTTAAGCATTTTTTTGGCAAGGGAGAGGAAGACGAAGTCGAGCACGAGGAGTTTTGGGCCTTGCGTGATGTGAATTTTAGCGTGAACCAAGGCGACCGCGTTGGTATCATTGGTCACAACGGTGCAGGCAAATCGACTTTGCTGAAAATTTTGAGTAAAATCACGGAGCCTACCAACGGTCGAGTGACCATCAAAGGACGAGTCGCTAGTTTGCTTGAAGTAGGTACTGGGTTCCACCCCGAACTTACTGGGCGCGAGAATATCTTCTTAAACGGGGCTATTTTGGGCATGAAACGCCACGAAATCAAGGCTGCGTTTGATAGCATTGTTGATTTTGCGGGAGTCGATAAGTTTTTGGATACGCCCGTAAAACGTTATTCTTCTGGAATGTATGTTCGTTTGGGCTTTGCCATTTCAGCGCACTTGAGCCCCGAAATTCTTATTATCGACGAAGTGTTGGCCGTAGGAGATGCTGATTTTCAGAAAAAATGCCTCGGTAAAATGCGTGATGTTTCGGAAAGTGGCCGTACCATTTTGTTTGTGAGTCACAACCTTGCCGCGGTGCAGTCGTTGTGTAATCGTGCTTTCTATTTCGAACACGGCCGCCTCAAATTACAAGGAGATACGACACACGTAGTTAACAACTACTTGAGCCACGTTGCAAAAACTACTCTGGAACACACTTGGGAAACGCCCGAAGAAGGCCCAGGAACCGATGAAGTTCGCTTCCGTAGCATTCGGGTGAAGCCTGCGTATGCCAGTGGAAAATTGTACATCGACGTAACGACCCCCATAAAAGTACACATTGAGTTTTGGAACATGGCCGAGCGCGCCGACCTTAACTTGAGCTTGCACCTTTATGCCTTTACGGGCGAGTGTATTTTTAACGTTGGGACGACCTCTCAGTCTTTTGACAAAGGTTTGGTGTCGGCAACGCTTGATATTCCTGGAAACTTCCTTAATGATGGTTCGTATGTCATATCGGTGATGGTTGTCAAAGATACCTCTACCGTTTTATACCAATTGGCCGAAGCGGTTTCGTTTGAAGTCGAAGATCACCGAGAAGGTGTGACGTGGTATGGCAAATGGCCTGGTTATGTACGCCCTCAGTTTAACTTTCAAATTAGCCAATCAGAAGTATTGGTTTAAACGGCTGGATTGTCCAAGCGAATGATTAACGTTACTAAAACATACCTTCCCGATTTTGATGAATATGTTTCTTATTTAAAACAAATCTGGGACAATTCACAGCTAACCAACAATGGCCCCTTGGCCCAGCAGTTGGAAAAAGGACTTAAAGAATACCTTGGAGTCGAGTATTTGTCTTTTTGTGGAAATGGCACCATCGTGCTTCAAATGGCATTGAAGCTACTTGAGCCCGCTGGGGAGATTATCACTACGCCTTTTTCGTACGTAGCGACTACCAACGTTATTTTGTGGGAAAACCTCAAACCCGTTTTTGTCGATATTGACCCCGCTACCTATTGCATCAATCCCGGTTTGATTGAAGCGGCTATCACCGAAAATACACGGGCGATTTTGGCCACCCACGTCTATGGCAATGCCTGCGACGTGGAAGCCATCGAGAAAATAGCCCGAAAATATAAACTCGTTGTCATTTACGACGGAGCTCATGCCTTTGGAGCTAATTATTTGGGGAAATCACTGCTATCCTACGGCGATTTTGCAACGTGTAGTTTCCACGCCACCAAATTGTTCCATACCGTAGAAGGAGGGGCAATTGTGACCAATACCCCCGAACGGCACGAAAAAATGCACTTGATGCGCGCTTTTGGACACCGAGGAGATGACTATTTCTTTATGGGTGTAAATGGCAAAAATTCGGAAGTACACGCCGCAATGGGGCTCTGCAATTTGCCGATGGTTCCTCAATTGATTCAGGCACGGAAGGCTGTTTGTGATGTATATACGGAGCTTCTCGACTGGAGCCGTTTGTCGGCACCTCAGTGGGCTGATGGACTAGAGTGTAACTACTCATACTACCCAGTAGTATTTGAGTCAGAAGAAAAACTACTTCAGGTGAGAGACGTTTTGGCACAACACGGAATTGTACCACGTCGTTATTTTTATCCTTCGCTCAATCAGCTTCCGTTTTTAAAGGAAGCCGAAGCTTGTCCCGTGTCAGAAGATATTTCGTTGCGGGTGGTGTGTTTGCCGCTTCATGCCGAGCTACCTCACGAAGATGCCAGACGAATAGCTACGTTGATAAACCAACATCTATAACTATGGCATTGCTTAGTTTAGTATGTTTCGGGGTATTCGTTGGATACATCGGACGGACAGCCGCTCAAATTTGTCGCCCGTCGCTTATCGACTGGCTACTAACGTCGTTTCTCCTTTTTGCGAGTAGTATTATTCTCACGGGTTTTTGTTTATCCCCTTTACACCTCACCAGTGCTACATGGGCTTGGGCGCTGGGCGTATTTGTACCTCCTACGTTGATTTGGGGTGTTTTTTCAAAAATAGCCCCCCAAAAAACGCCCTTTGCACCGCTGACAATGCTAGCGCAGCGGTGGCACGCAGCACAACGCTGGTATGTGAGTGGTGGTGCTTACCTTCGTTTTTTATTTGGGGTCATGATTGTAACCCTAGCGGTAATTGGTATCACCAACTTAATCCTTGTCTTGTTTACTGTACCCAACGAATGGGATAGTATGACAGGCCACCTCAATCGGGCTGTGCAATACATCCAACGGGGCACGATGGCGCATTTTGGTGGAACCAACTGGAACATGGATACCTACCCTAAAAGTGTGACCACCATTCAAATTTATTCCTATTTGATGACGGGGGGCTTTGAAAACGCTTTTAAACTCATCCATCATTTATCGTACTGGATGACGGTAGTGGCCGTGTTTGGCATTGCGCAACGCGTTGGAAAAAACCGCTTGAATGCAAGTTTCTTTGCCGCTTTTGCTTTTGCCATGTTTTTGGATTTTTTAATGCAAGCCATTACCACCGAAACTGACATTGTTTTGACGGCTTACTTTAGTACGCTTTTGTATTTTTTGTTCACCTACCGCATCACGCGCGAAGACCGTTATTTATACTTGGCGGCATTGGCGTTTGGGGTAGTTTATGGTCATAAAGTAACATTTACGCTGTTGCTACCTTCGGTATTTGTGGTGATGATTTATACCGTATTTTTACAAAATGCTTGGGGAGAAAAAAAGGGGCTAAAAAGAGGCTTTTTTAACTGGCCAGCCATCGGAAAGTTGGCGATTGCGATTCCACTCTGTTTTTGTATTTGGACATTGCCAACGGGCTATTTAAAAAACATTGAAGTGTTTGGCCACCCCATTGGTCCACCTACTTCCCTCAAACACCAATCTATCGAACGAGCGACTTCCAACGGAGGCTTTCGGAATTTATTTGAACAAGGTTCACGCAATGCGGTGCGCTATGCCTACGATTTTGTCAATTTAGATGGTATTCGCAATGTAGAAATAGGCCAAAAAGCCAACCGCGTTATGCGTAAGCCACTCGTTTATTTGGAAGATAAACTGAAGATGCGCTTGGACGAAACGACGGAATTTTCGATTGTTCCTTTTACGTTTGAACGCCGTTTTGAGTTTATTAACGGAAATCCTTATTGGGGTATCTTCGGTTTTGCGTTGGTATTTCCTTTGCTATTTTTGGTACTGACTGGCCTAGTGCGTTCACCTGCGCATTGGTTTTTGGCGATTGCGTTGCTGTTGCACTTTGCCGCTTTATCCTATTCGGCACCTTACGACCCTTGGAAAGGGCGTTATTTTCAGGAAACAGGCGTACTGGGCGTGCTATTTTTGACGCTGTTGTTTAGCCACAAATATAGCCTCGAAAAATCGGGCTACTCGTGGGCGCTCAAAACGTACGTAGGCATCGTGACGGTATTGGGTTGTATTTCGGCCTTGTTAGCGGTATTTTTGAACGTGCGGTGTTTACCCTTTGATGCACTTGGGCATAAGTCGGCATTTAAGACCGAACGGATTGAATTGATGACCTTTGCCCGTCCTGATATTACCAAAGCCTACCAAAAGTTTGATCAAATGGTACCCGACTCCGCCACGGTGGCCTTGGGTACTATCAACGATGACTTTGAATATCCGCTATACGGTAAGCACCTTTCGCGGCGCCTGATTACCATCAATCCTTTTGAAAAAGGCGTTCAACCCATTCCTAAGGAAGCCGACTACCTGTTTTTCTCAAAAAATGTCATTCCTCCTCTTCCGACCGATATTCGTTTGGGGACAGACACAACCATGAAAGACCTGATTGTGCCAGGAGAAGATTACTACCTAAGAAAATTGAAATAGCTCAACTTCTCGAAAGTTTTGAACTTTCGAGAAGTTCTCTTTCTACCCCTGTGTACCTCTTTTATTTATCATTCTAAAAACGATTAATCTATGCGTCTTGCCATTATGCAACCTTATTTTATGCCGTACATCGGGTACTTACAACTGATGAATGCCGTAGATAAGTTTGTACTGTACGATGACGTCAACTACATTAATAAAGGCTGGATAAATCGGAATCGTATCTTGGTCAACGGGCAAGAGTATTTGTTCACGATTCCGCTCAAAGAGGCCAGCCAAAACAAACTTATCAACGAGATTTACCTTTCAAATGACCCAAAATGGAAAGGTAAATTGTTGAAAACTATCGAACAAGGGTATAAAAAAGCGCCATTTTATTTAACGGCCTTTGAGGTAACGGAAAAAATTATCAATTTCGATGCTGAGAAATTGAGCGACTGGATTGCGGCGGGTTTTGGGGTTTTGGCAGATCATTTGTCGATTAAAACGGAAATTGTCCCTAGTTCGGCGATTTACCAAAATACGCACCTGAAAGCGCAAGAACGAATCTTGGATATTTGTTTGCAGGAAAAAGCGCAGCATTACATTAATCCGATTGGTGGCATGGAGCTTTACGACAAAACGGTGTTTGAAGAAAAAGGAATTCGGCTCAATTTTATAAAATCAAAACCCGTGGGGTATGCTCAATTTAAAAATGAGTTTGTACCTTGGTTATCAATCATTGATATTCTAATGTTCAATGAAGTAGTTGACATTCAGCAGTTTTTAAACGAATACGAACTGGTATAATCTTATGGCAAAAGTGGTCATCTTTGGTGTTCTTGACACCGCAGAACTAGCTCATTTTTATTTAACGCACGATTCCGACCACGAAGTGGTGGCATTTACGGTCAATCAAGAATACCTAAAAGAAACCGAATTTAAGGGGTTACCTATTGTGCCATTTGAAGAGGTAGAAAAGTTTTACTCGCCGTCGGAGTTCAAGTTTTTTGCGCCGATGACGGGGCGAAAAATGAACAAAAATCGAGAAAAAGTTTATCTCGAAGCCAAGGCCAAAGGATATGAGTTTATTACCTATATCAGCTCAAAAGCCACATGGTTTGGCAATGAAATCGGCGAAAATTGCTTTATTCTTGAAGATAATACCATTCAGCCTTTTACCAAAATAGGCAATAATTGTGTGCTTTGGAGTGGCAACCACATTGGCCACCACGGAATTATCAAAGACCACGTATTTTTTACTTCGCACGTCGTGCTTTCGGGGCACTGTGTGGTAGAATCGTACTCGTTTTTTGGAGTAAACGCGACCATTCGTGATTATACGACCATTGCCGAAGGCACCCTAGTCGCTATGTCGGCGTCTATCACCAAAAATACCGAGGCTTGGGGCGTTTATATGGGCAGTCCCGCCGAAAAAAGACCTATTCCAAGCTTTAAAGTATATTAAAAAGAGCGGACTACTGCCTGCTGAATATGGACGTTTCGATAATCATTATTCATTATAAAACGCTCAAACTAACCACCGACTGCATTCGGTCGATTTATACGCATACGAAAGGGGTTAGTTTTGAAGTGATTGTGGTTGATAACGACTCCCAAGACGGAGCAGATGCCATCATTACCAAAGAATTTCCGGATGTCCAGTGGCTGCAAATGGGCTACAACGCAGGTTTTTCAAGGGCTAATAATAAAGGCATAAGAGCTTCTAAAGGTCGTTATTATTTACTTCTGAACTCCGATACTGAGTTTTTGGATGATATTCTGAACAAGTGTGTCACGCGCCTCGATAGCCAGCCCGAAACGGCCGCTTGCGGGGGTGTACAAATGTTTTCAGATGGTACGCCACGCCCTTTTTACCGCAGTCTAGCTATATTTAAGCGGACTTTATACGTAATGCCCCCTGGGCGTATTTTTCAACGTATTCTCGAAAAACTCATTCCAGAAACGCATTACGACGACCCCGACCAAGTGGACTGGGTACCTGCGGCCTTTTTGTTGGTAAAACGCGAGGTAGTTGCCAAGGCGGGTTTGTTGGATGAAGACTTTTTTTTGTACGGCGAAGACGTGGAGTGGAACTGCCGACTTGGACGTGTAGGCAAGCTCAAAGTCTTTGAAGACTGCGGTTACATTCACCACGAATGGGGGAGCAACCCCAAACGGAAAGAGGTCTTGATTACGATTATCAATCGTTTTTATCCCCAAATCCAGCTTTCCAACTTGGTGTGGATACGTAAAGAGTTTGGGATTGGCCGTTTTTTGGGGCTAATGCTCAATTATTATTTAATGATTCCCATTTATTTTGGTTGGAAAATAGCCCTCAACGTCTCTAAGTTTCGCAATCCGTTTGGAGAATTGGAGCAACAAAAAGACTTTACCCGTAAAGTGTGGTTGTTTTCTACCTATTTTTGGAAAATCATTCGTAACAAACCCTATTTCTACAAGCTCGACCCAAAGAGCCACGTCTAAGGCATGAAGATTTTATTTTTTACACCGACAGGAGCGCGGACGGGTTCAGAGATGGTTCTTTGGTACATGATTAAACACCTTTCGGGGAGTGACATCAAAACCGCTGTTTACTCGCGCCAAGCGGGGGAATTGTTTGCCAAATCCTCACCTGCCGACGCTACCTATCTCCATAAATTTCACCGTGGACTGCCGTACTATTCTGTAGAGGCGGTATATCACAAAATCGTCGGACTGACCCCCGAGGAGAGTTATATCAAACGGATTCATAACGAGTTTAAGCCTGATTTGTGGTATTTTAACACCATGACCATGCCGCAGTTTGCCAAACTTGCGCGCAAGCTTAACGTGCCTTACGTAGTACACGTACACGAGTTGTGGGAGACGTACGACATGGTGCGCGCTGATTCGTTTTCGGAGATGCTTACCTATGCCAAAGCGTCGATTGGGTGCTCTAGCGTAGTGACAGAGCAATTGGAACGAATGGGAACGCCCAACGTAAAATTGTTACACTCATTTATTGATACCGAAAAAATCACCCTCAAAAAAGACCCTGCTGTACTGAGAAAAGAACTTGGACTCCCAAGCGATGCCTTTGTGTGGTTGATGTCAGGGACGATGTGTATGCGTAAGGGCTACGATATGATTCCTGATATTTTGGCGCAATTGCCCAAAAATGCGTACATCGTGTGGTTGGGAAGCAAGAGCGACTACGGCATTTCGTACTACCTCGAACAGCGTGTACAGCGTGAAGGCTTAAATTTTCTGGCCTTAGGCTCAAAAGGAGGACAAGATTATTATGATTACCTCAATATCTGCGATGGTTTTGTGCTTACTTCCCGCGAAGACCCTTTTCCGTTGGTGATGATAGAGTCAGCATACCTGCAAAAACCCGTCGTTGGGTTTAACTCAGGAGGAATTAGCGAGTTTGTGCAAAAAGGAATGGGCGAAGTGGCTCCCGCTTTTGACATCCAGAAGTTAGCACAAATTATGAAAGATGTGATGAGTGGTAAACTTTCGATTGACAAAGAAGCGCTTCGTAACCGAGCCATGGAGTTCGATATTCATAACCAGCTCGAGCATTGGAAACAGTTTTTTGCGACACTTTAAAACCTTCCCGAAAGTTTTAAACTTTCAGGAAGGTATCAGGTCTAAACGATGAAAAAAAATCTCTTCATAAGCCACGACGCAAACCGAGCGGGGGGGCAGATTGTCTTGTTGCAATTGCTACGACAATTGAAGCAACAGGGACTTCCCATGCACTTATTGCTTTGTAGCGATGGCCCATTGGAAGAGGAGTTTCGGGAAGTAGTACCCACTACGCGCTTGCCTCGTTTGGGGGATGTTCATTTTTCGCCTTTAGTGACCAAAGTGTTACGCTTGGTTGGCTGGGAAGAACGCATTAAGCATCGAGTATTGGCCAAGCGTTGGGCGCAGTTTCGGGCTGAGATGGAAGCCCAAAGTTTCGGATTGATTTTTGCCAACACCATTGCGGCGGCCGCAGCTTATCGACACCTGGGTTTTTTATCTGTGCCTACCGTCTTGTTTGCACACGAATTGGAAATGTCCATCAAAAAATACAGCCATCCCGACGACATGGCGCATTTGATGGCCAACACCAATCACCTGATTGTTGTGTCGAAAGCCGTTGCTAATTATTTCAAAGCGACCTATCAGTACCCCGATGCTCAGATTAGTACGTTTCAAATCATAGACATTCCATTAATTCTTCAAAGAATAGAGGAAGGCCGAAAAACCGACATTCGGAAAGTATTGGGAGTTCCTACCAACGCGGTACTTATAGGCGGGTGTGGTCATGCCGAATGGCGAAAAGGAAATGACGTCTTTATGATGGTAGCCCAGCAAGTTATTCAGCATCTTGGTGAACGTCCTGTGTATTTTGTGTGGGTAGGGATGCGCGAAGATTCGGAATTGTACGAAGTGCAGCGCTTTGACGCCGAACGCATGGGGTTATCAGAACGTATCATTCACGTTGGACTCACGTCGGAAGTATTCCAGTATTTGAGCCAATTCGATGTATTTACACTCACTTCCCGCGAAGATCCGTACCCGTTGGTGGTATTAGAAACGGCTTTGGCCGAACGCCCCATTGTTTGTTTTGAAAAAAGCGGTGGAGCTCCCGAATTAGTAGAAGAAGATGCAGGCTTTGTGGTGCCCTATTTGGACGTAGTTGCGATGAGTAAAGCCGTCATTACGCTCATTGAGAACCCAGATTTACGCCGTCAGCAAGGGAAACGAGGTAAGGAAAAGGTATTGGAACGGCACGCAACCGACGCCAGTGTTGCCAAAGTAGTAGAAACCATTCGCCGCTTAAACCCCTAACATTTGTGGATTAGACGACGGAATAGTTGGCATTTACCCGTGTAGGTCAGATATTTGCACATTGATTAGCACGATAGCACCCAAACAATGACATTAGCTTTTACGCTGTGTTCGATTAACTACTTGGCTCAGGCACGTACCTTGGGCGATTCGTTAAAAAGAACCAACCCTCATATTCGTTTTATCATCGGATTGGTCGATCGCTTGGACGTAGCCCAAGTACCAGAAGATAAACTCCCAGATTTTGAGCTGTTAGAGTTGCATCGCATAGGTGTCGATGGCCTAGATCAGATGTGTGAGCATTATAACATTACCGAACTTAACACGGCCGTAAAGCCTTATTTTATCCGCTATTTTTTTGAAAAGGTGCCGCAGGTGCGAAATGTGATTTATTTCGACCCCGATATTATTGTCTATCAGCCTTTGACTCAGCTCGAAAATTTGCTGGAAACGAATGATATTGTTGTAACGCCCCACCTTGCCACCCCCATCGACGACCAACTGACGCCGAATGAACTTCACCACCTCAATACGGGCGTGTATAACCTTGGTTTTATCGCTTTACACAAAAGCATTGAAGCCATGGAGTTTGTAAAATGGTGGGAAGAAAAGCTTTTCGATGAATGTAAAATTGATCTTTGCAACGGACTGTTTGTTGACCAAAATTGGGTCAACTTCGCTCCTGTTTTTTGGAATAATATCCACGTCGAAAAGCACCCAGGATGGAATGCCGCCTACTGGAATATGCACGAACGCAAGTTCTCCGAACGCGAAGGACAGCACTGGGTCAATGATAATCAACCTGTCGTATTTTTTCATTACAGCGGCTACGACCCTGCCAAGCCAAGCATTGTTTCGAAATACCAAGACCGTTTTGATTTTGAAAAACGCCCCGATTTGAACCCTTTGTTTGATTACTATCGGGAAGAATTGCTCCGAAATCACAATGCCTACTACCGCCAGTTTCCTTGTTTTTATATCAAAAAAGAACCTGTTTATAAATACCAGCGCATTCGTCAGTTGCTGATTAAACCGCTGGAAGCCGCTTTGCGATTGTTGAGCTAAGACTTGCCAAGTTTAACTTACGCTAGAAAAAGAAACTTAGAAAGTCTCGAAGAAGGTTCTAAAATAAAAAAACCTGTTGAATTAAAATCCCTCTGTTCGATTGAAAACGATTGTTTTTACTGTTTGTACTCCCGACCAATATCCTTTTGTAAAAGTATTGGCCGAAAGCCTACCAGCTGGTGTTTCTTTTAAAATTGGAACCGTCGCAGGAACGTTAGAAAAGGGAGTTTCATTTGCTGACTTGGGACATAGCGAAGTGGCATCGATGCAGCAACGCTATGATGCCACGGCACTTGTCGCAGCGAGTAAACCTTTTTTTGCCGACTATTTTTTGCAAAAAGAGCAAGCAGATGCAATTGTTTATTTTGACCCAACCATCTGGTGGTTAGGGGATTGGTCAGAGATAGAAGCCCAGCTTCAAAACTATGATGTGGTATTGACACCGCGTTTGACGCGTACTTTTGGTCAGTCTTCGTATGGGGATGAAAAGCTGTTTTTGAACACGGGCATGTACGATGCAGGTTTTTGGGCCATGAAAGCGACAGATAACACGCGGAAATTGTTAAAATGGTGGCAAGAACGCCTGACCGACCGTGCTTATTTCGATGTGTGCAATGGGATGAACCACGACCAACTTTGGCTTAACTACATCCCCATTTATTTTGATAAAGTTAAGTTGAACAAAAACCTAGGTTGGAACGTCGCTTTGCACAACCTGCACGAACGTATCGTTACTTCGACGCCCAGCGGTTGGCGAGTGAACCAAGAAACGCCATTGACATTTTTTAACTTCAAGGAAAGTATTTCCAATAACATTGTAAACCAGTATGCGGGAGCATTGGCGTTGCAAAAAGCGTATCTTCAGCGCGTTCAATCGCACGGAGGAGTGCCAGCAGCGCCTTTTTCGGTGCGGACTCAACTTCGTCCAACGGTGCCTGGGTGGAAACAATCGCTCCGACAAAGTATTCAATCCATGATTGATTCGATTCGGTACTTTCCACTTTACCATAAAATCGACCAGTAACTCAAACTGTTAACCCTTTTTTTGTACTTTTGCGGGAAATCTCCGCAAAATGCGGTTCGTTTTTTATCGGTAATGCGTACTGCATGAAAATTTTATATGACCACCAGACCTTCACTGGCTCCCAGTATGGAGGTATTTCGCGGTATTTCTTTGAGTTAATGAACGCTTTTTGGGAACGAAAAGATGTTGATTTTGAGCTCTCTTTGAAGTTTTCTAACAACGAATACTTACGCAATGTGCCCTATGCTCATCCTTGGGGCTACGCACGTTTGGCCAATAATTTCAGGGCTAATCAAGCCTTCTCGCTGGTTAATCGTCTTTGCAGTTCTACCAAGCTAAACGCGGGCGATTTTGATATTTTTCACCCTACCTACTATCATTCCTATTTTTTGGATAAAATAGGGAAAAAGCCCCTCGTTATTACGTTTCATGATGCACTAAGTGAAAAGTACGGAAAGCAATTTCCTGTGCTTGGTGAAGGGCTTACCGAATTAAAACAACGATTGCTGACGCGGGCGGATGTGGTTATTTCGGTTTCGGAAGCGACCAAGCGTAGTATTTTAGAGTATTTCAGCATCGATGAAGCCAAGGTCAAAGTTGTACCGTTGGGGAATTATTTTGAACGGCCCACGGCCAATCATTCGTTGGCACTGACCTTGCCCGACCGCTTTGTACTTTTTGTAGGTAAACGCGATTTTTATAAAAACTTCGACCGCTTCTTTGAGTCGGTGGCGCCATTGTTAAAAAACGACAAAGATTTGCACTTGGTTTGTGCGGGAGGAGGAGGGTTTTCTTCCGAAGAAAAACAAGCGATTGCAGAGCAAGGGTTGCAAAGTCGCGTGATTTACCAGCCGATTATCGACGACATGACCTTGATTCAGCTGTACGAAGAAGCGCAAGTATTTGTGTTTCCGTCGTTGATGGAAGGGTTTGGACTTCCCATTTTGGAAGCGATGAGCTGCGGTTGCCCCGTCGCTGCTACCACAGGGACATCGTTTGATGAAATTGCCCAAGATGCGGCGGTCTATTTTGAAGCAGAAAACAAGGAGTCGATACGGGCAGCGATAGAGAAGGTGGTCTATGATGAAACCCTCCAGCAAACCATGCGTCAGCGAGGCTACGAACGTGTTCCGTTGTTCAGGGCCGAAACCACTGCCCAGAAAACATTAGAAGTATATAAAGCATTGGTATAACGCATGATGAAAATTCCCGAACGTACGCTTATTTACGACCGAGACATCAGCGGGCACCATTTGGATTATTTGCAGTTTTTGGTAGAATACCTCAAAAAAATGCCCGAAACTGTTCGTAGCCAATTTGTATTTGTGCTCCACGAAGGAGCAAAAGCGCGATTTGGTAAAGACGAGAAGTACGTCCAGTTTCGTTATATTCCAGAGAAACAATTAGAGGCATTCATGGCGCTAACGAGCGTATTGCGCCGTGCTTCTGCCGAAATGAATTACCTGACGGGTTTGGTCAACGAATACAACGCTAATCGCATTATTTTTATGCACATCGATGCCTTTCAGTACGAGGTCGGGCGTGGGGCAATTCGGCGATTAGGGGTTAAGTTGTCAGGCTTGCTGTTTTTGCCTTTTCGTAAGGACTACGAAGATGGTTCGACATTCAAAGCAAAAGTACGCCGTGACTTGCGTGGGTTACGAAAAGGATTGCAAATCAACTGGATGTTGCGTAATCCGAATTTGGAGAAAATCTTTTTTCTCAATGACAAACAGGGCGTAAAAGAATACAACCAACGTTTTGGGCAACGTTTTGATTTTTTACCTGACCCCATTGAAGTGGGGCAAATGGCGGATAAATCGGTCGAAATCCTTAAAAACGAGTACGGAGTGGAGGCTGCTCGCCGCGTGTTTTTAATTTATGGGCATTTATCTGCCCGAAAAAATGTGCCGCACATTCTTGAAGGGCTGAAGCAAATTCCTACCGAAGAGCGTCAAAAAATGTGTTTTTTGATATGTGGTGAGCCAGAAAAGGGGTATGAGAATACCTTGTTTACGGCCATCCATGAAGCCGAAAAAAACTACCCAGAAATTCAATTTGTAAAGCATTTTCGGTTTTTTGATCCGCATAGTACCAATGAAGTGTTTAAAATCGTGGATGTGGTCTTAGTACCTTACATCAATTTTTATAGTTCGAGTAATATTTTAGGATTAGCAGCTAAGTACAGTAAACCTTTGATTGCCTCCAATTTGGGGGTCATGGAAGGTTTGGTGACACATTATAAACTGGGGGTGACTGTTCCTCCGCATCGCCCCGAAGCCATAGGGGAGGCGATGCATCGTTATTTGCACCTAAATCAGATTGACATAGACGGTAAGCCCTATCTGCAAGACCATTCTGCGGAGGTTTTCTGTCAGAAGTTATTATTCTAATGAAAACAAAAAGGAATGTTTTCCTTCTGGCAACGGCCTCGCTGGTGTTGCTGTGGGTTGTGTTGGAGCTGACGGGCCGCGTGGCCCTCGCCGTGGTGATGAAGTATCCTTTCTGGAAACCTACCGACAAGTTCTATCCCGAACTGGTCAAGATTCAGAAAGAAAACATTTCGCAACAAGACGACACGTTCGACTTGTTGATTTTGGGTGGTTCGGCGGTGAGTTTAGAGTTTGGACTACCTATTAATAAAACACTGGATTCGTTGTTGAAACAGACAGCAAACGGTCAAAAAGTTCGCATTTTCAATGCCGCGACTCCAGCCCATACCTCGTTGGATAACCTCAATAAGTACCGAATGTTGGGTAAACAGCGGTTCGATTTGGTGATTTACTATGAGGCCATCAACGAAACCCGTGCGAATAATATTCCGAGCCAACTTTTTTCGGACGATTATCGGCACGTGATGTGGTATTACGACTTGGCGCTTATCAAACAACACCCTGAGGTCAACTGGACGGTGTTGCCGTTTATTACCCATAAAGGGTTTAACTTGCTGTTAGACAAATTAAAAGGAAAGAAATTTTTAGAATTAAATACGGTTAATCCAGATTTGGTTCAATACGGCAAAGAGATAAAAACGGGGAAGCCTTATCAAGCTAATATTGAACAAATTATACTGGAGGCACGCAAGAGAAACGAAAAACTGGTGTTGATGACCTATGCTTTGTACGTGCCACCAAGTGTGATTGGGAACGGTGGATACACCGACTACCGCGATTTTGCCAAGTGTCCTTATCCATCGCCCTTGTGGCTTTGGGGCGACCCTGTAAATGTCGATACTGGGGTCAAAGCGCACAATGCTATTTTGCGGAAGTTGGCAGCCCAGTATGGTACCTATTTTGTGGATATGGACCAGCTTTTACCCCGTCAAAAGGACTATTATTGTGATTTGTGCCATTTGACTGAAAAAGGAGGAAGTGAGTTTGCGACGTTGGTTGTTCAGTATTTGTCCAAAGAGCAGTTGATTCCGATGGCGGTGAATCAATGAATTAAAAACCGAAATTTCACTTTGAAATACAAAGTGAATGATTTTACTTTGTAACACAAAGTGAAAAAGGACGATATAAAAACCATGCATCAACGACTAGCAACACTGGATACATTTAGGGGAGTGGCAGCACTGGCAGTGGTGCTTTTTCACCTGACATTGCACCAGTACGATGCTCCTTTTCACTTAAATTGGGGCGCAACGGGCGTCGATTTGTTTTTTATTATCAGTGGTTTTGTCATTTTTTTGACCCTCAACAAAACCCAAAGTGTGCTTGACTTTGTTGTAGCTCGGTTTTCACGATTGTACCCTGTGTATTGGGCAGCAGTGACCCTCACGGCACTTTTTATGGCCATTGGGAGCTGGTTAGGGTACAGCCAAATTAGCTTGGGGGAGTACATTGCCAACATGACGATGTTTCAATATTACTTCGGTATCAGGGACTTAGACGGGTCGTACTGGACATTAATTGTCGAAATGCTTTTTTATGGCGTCATGCTTTTAGGGCTTTGGCTCAACCAAATAGGGCGACTGGAATGGTATGGATTGGGGCTGGTAGTGGTACAAATTGTCCTTCACGGATGGGTGCGGGTGGCAGCTCCTAGCGTGTATGAAGTCATATTGAAAGGGTTTCCGTTAATGAACCATTTTCAACTGTTTTGGGCGGGCATCTTGTTTTACAAAATGTTCACCCAAGGATATGACAGATGGAGGTTAGTCGGAATAGCAATTGCCTACGGAGTTACACTATATTTGTACGATAAAACGGGACGTAGCAATCTATTTCTGACTTTTTGGGAATATAGTGGTACTACCACGGTTTATTTTGTACTCTTTTTCTTGTTTGTGAGTCATAAGTTAGAGTGGATTAATAACCGCGTCACGCTTTATTTAGGAACAATTTCATACAGTTTGTACGTGATTCACCATTATTTTACGGTAGGAGTAATCACAGTATTAAAAGATAAATTTGGGTGGTCGTTTGTGCAAGCGAGCACCGTAGCTTTGGCCGCAGCGTTCGTGTTGGCTACGGCCATTACCTATTTTATTGAAAAGCCTTCGTTGCAGTACTTACGTGTGTGGTACAAAAACAGAAAGGCATTGTATCAAACACTTTAATAGTAGTTACTTGTGAATCAAAAGCTTAGTGTCATCATTCCAGCCTACAACGAAGAAAAAACGATTCAAACGGTATTGAAGGCTGTTGCATCTGTAGAGTTGATTGGAGGTTTTGAAAAAGAAATAATTGTGGTCAATGACTGTTCAAAAGACGGTACCGAAGCCCAGATTTTGGCGTTTAAGGCCAACAATCCACAGGTAGAATTGGCCTACTTCAAACACGAAGTAAACCAAGGAAAAGGCGCGGCGCTGCATACAGGAATTCGTCGAGCTACTGGAACATACTTGGTGATTCAGGATGCGGACTTAGAGTATGACCCTCAGGAGTTTAATATTTTGCTCCAGCCCATCGTGGATGGCCACGCAGATGTGGTCTTTGGGTCGCGTTTTATGGGGGGAAAAGCGCACCGAATTTTGTTTTTCTGGCATTCAATTGGCAACAAAATTCTGACGTTTGGAAGCAATATGTTTAGCAACCTCAACTTGACCGATATGGAAACTTGCTACAAGTTGTTCCGTACCGATATGATTCAAGGGTTATCTTTAGAGGAAAAACGCTTTGGTTTTGAACCAGAAGTCACGGCCAAGATTTCGCGCATTCCGAACATTCGTATTTATGAAGTAGGCGTTTCGTATTACGGAAGAACGTATGCCGAAGGCAAAAAAATTAACTGGAAAGACGGCTTTAGGGCGATTTACTGTATTTTGAGATACGGCTTGTTTAAATAACAACAGCTATGTTAGACGATTTTAAATACTACCGTCAGGCACTAGGAGTAAATATGCTCTGGAACTCTTACCCCATCGTATTTATCTTGCGCGATGGATTTGGGGTAGGGCCTAGTGGAAGTACCTTTACCATTTTATATTGGGGGCTGGGCTTATTGCTACTGATGCCTATCAATATCTTTCGTACCATCTATCTCCCAAACCGAATGTTATTTGCATGTTGGTTTGGATTTATTGTATTGGGGTGGTTGTATTGGAAATACTATCCAAGTATCAATGGCGAGCCCGAAAGACTCCGCGAAACACTGACGTACATTATCCCGCTGCTTTTTTTGTTTGCCTCCATGTACTATCCCAATAATAAAGTCCATATCATTCTGATTGTCATGGTCTTTTATTCGTTGTTGGCAAGTACGGGGCTTCTGTATAGTCTCACTCGTGACCCACACTGGACTTTTGGCGAACGGGCTGCGATTAAGTTTGCCGCAAACACCCAAAATAGTAACCCGCACGCCTATGCCAACAATGCCCTTTGCGGGATTCTGGCATCGTTTATTGTGGCTGCTCGTATGAAGAGCGTCTTGGTTAAAATATTCTATTATTTAGTAGCTATTTTTTCGGTGGGGGTATTGATTTTGGCACGTACCAATACCAGTTTGATTGCCCTTGGTGTCATGGCTGTCATTTATCTGACCTTTCACGGGAAAAGCGTAGTAAAATCGGTATTTCAGATGCGAACGCTGGGTTTAGTCGCCGCAGTTTACGGAATTGTGGCATTTTTGCTGTCGCAATTTGCCTTCGCGTCGTATGCCCTCGAAGTTTATTTACAGGCATTTATTACGCGTTTTGGGAAGGTAATCTATACCGTGACTGGGGTTGAAGTCGATCAGGCATCCGCCGAAATTGATTATTCTTCCGTTAACCGTGTGTATAGTTTTAGGTACGTTTTTGAGGAGTTTTTAGGGGAAGGTTCACTCGGACTTATTTTATTTGGGGAAGGTTATAAATCGCAATTCTTTGATGTCCCTGCACTAGAAGCACTTGTGAATCAAGGAGTTTTGGGGTTTGTTCTCTTCAATAGCTTCTTCTTTGTCATGGGAATTATTGCGGTACAGCAATTCTTTAAACCTGCCAACGACCTCTCGTTGTTTATGGCCTATTTTTCCATCATCGTCCTAATCGCGCTATTTTCGGGAGCTCGCCCCATCGACTTGAGTATGTGGTTAGTCTATGTTTTTTACATCCGATTCTTCGGAATTTATTCAAGCGATACTTCCATCAAACCCCTTCAACCCCAACCTGCCTAAGGTAGCGTTTTGTTTTACATGGTTCTTTTCAACAAAATATTGGCCAGTCGATGGCTGCTTGGGGTACTGCTGATTGCATTTACGATAAGTGGTTTTTGGGTTGCATTGGTATTGGGAGAAGACCCAGGGTTTGGCTTATCGGTATGGAACGACATGGCCAACGGTGGGCCGTTTAATCAATTGGCAATTCCTTCGCCTACTGACATTGCACAGCATAAAGGGTTGTTCCTAACGTGGTGGAGTCCAGGACAATACGCTGTTCCAGGCGTAGTGAGTCAGTTGTTGGGCATTTCTACGGGTACAGCCAGTATTTGGGTAACGCTTTTGTTTTCGATAGTAGGATTGGTCGGCTGGTATTTTGTCTATCGGGAATTGGGTTTCGACGAACTTGTGATTGGACTTTGCTTGTTTTTGATTGCCACCTCACGTCTTTTTACCATCAATTTTCTAAATTATACGGGTGGTGAGTTGCTGCTATTTGGGAGCCAATCTTGGACTATTTGGTATTATCTTAAATACCGCTCTGCTCCGCTGAAGCTCTTTGTGGGGCTGTTGTTGCTTTCGTTGGTTAGCTTTTTCTTAAAGTCAGCTTATACCATTGGCTTTGCCGCGCTGGGCGGGTGCGCAGGACTTGCTTTTGTGGCAGACCTTGCCAAAACCCGAAAATTACTTACCCCGAGTTTGGTGAGTGTATTGGTTGTAGGGTTGTGCATCGTTTGCTATTTAGGAATTACTCAGTTTGGGTTTGTCGCTTTAGGCACTAGCCCGATTACGAGTACAAGCCAACCGTTTAAAATGGTTTGGGCTTCTTTTGAAACGCTTACCTATCCGCTGACCCACTGGTTTAGTATTGCCGAAATCTATCCTCAATTACTTCAGCGCACGAGTTTTCCGCTTTGGGGGCATGGGTTGTATTATGTGCTGCTATTGGTAGGTTTTGTGGCAATGATTCGAATTACTTTGGAAACGCGCCATGTGGCGGCTAGAGCGGTATTTGTGGGGTTTTATGTCGTGTATTGCGGCGTTTTTTTATTGTTGTACAATAAAGGTGCGGATATATCTATCGAATATCGCCATACCAAAGTCGTGGCTTATCTATTTTTGCCTTTGCTGGTGACGGCGCTCCAACAACCGATTGCTACTTCATACCGAGCTGGCGTTTTATGGTTATTATTGATTCTGAATACGGGCTATGGCCTCAGTACTTTTGTGTTGAAGAAAATAGAAATTACGCATGAATCGGCGACTGGAACGTCAGGATTTGCTTTACGCCATGCTTCCAACGAAGACCTTGCTTTTATCCATTCGGTCGATGAACCAGGGAATATTCTGTATTTTACTTCGGGTTCTATGAATGTCGATGCGATTCATGCCCGCAAATTGGTAGGAAGCATTGATTACAAATTTGCGCGGGGATGTGGTTTTATTTTTGACAAATACGAAGGCAAAGCGGGCAATGTCTATGCGTTTGTTCACGAAGCGTACGAACAGCTTCCCACCAATCCGTCGCTCAAAGCCCAGTTTCCTGGTTATACATTCCGTTTGGTGAAACAAACGAAACGATTTAAGATTTACGAAGGGCTATAAAAGGCTCGTTTAAATACACTACAATGAAGAAAAATTGGCGCAAGTATGGATTAATTTTGGTGGCTTTTTTGGGGCTGTCTGAGTTGATTTTGCGCTTTGGCTTTGGCTTTTGCAATGCGCCACTTTACATCGAAGACCCTGATTTTGAGTACGTTTTTGCCCCAAATCAGTACCGATTTCGTTTCCGAAACGTGGTAAAAACAAACGAGTTTTCGATGCGAAGTGAGCCAATAAATCCTACCGACACAACGGTCGTGTTGCTGATTGGCGACTCGGTTATCAATGGTGGAAATCCTACCAGCCACGAGGAGTTAGCTTCTACATTGTTAGAAAAACAATTTACGGAACACTATCACCAGCCCGTTCGCGTGCTAAACGTTTCGGCGGGGTCGTGGGGGCCTGACAATGCTTTTGCGTTTTTGAAAAAGAAAGGTTTCTTTGGGGCTGATGTCATCGGGTTGGTGACAAGTAGCCACGATGCTTACGACAACATGAGCCATCATAAGTTGGTGGATGAAAATCCGAATTATCCCAATAAACAATACAAAGTAGCCTTGTACGAGTTTTGGCACCGCTACATTTATACGTTGTTTATTTATCATTACATCGAGGCGCCGTTGAAAGAGTGGTTGGCGCCTGCTACCCAACACGCGCCCAACGACGTGATTCATAAATTTGGAACGACCTTTAATACGGGTTATCAACAATTGGCCGATACGACTAAAGCCATGGGGATTCCATTTTTTATGTACTTGCATCCTGAGCTACCCGAAATTGCCCAAAATCGTTACGATAGTCAAGGAGAGGAAATTTTGGCGTTTGCCCGCAAAAATCACATTCCTGTGATTGATGAACTTAAATTGCATCCGCCCAAAGACCTTTTCCGTAATCCTGATTTTGACAGTATTCACTATAATGCCAAGGGACAAGCGTTTATGGCCAAACATTTGTACCCTGTTTTGAAACAATACCTCGACGCTTATTTTGCCCAACATGCGCGTTCTCATCGTCCATAACCAACTTTGGGCACACTACAAGTCCAAGTTATTCAGCGAACTACATCGTTTTGCTCCCCAGTATGGGCTTGAAATTAAGGTGGTGCAAATTGCACTTTCTGAAAAAAGTCGGGCCAATATGGGTGAGGCGGAGGCTTTTCGGTACGATTACGATTACGAAGTACTTTTTAAAACATCTCTCGACCAAGTGAGCCTTTGGGCTCGAACCAAAGCCCTGCTGGCGAAAGTTCATGCTTATCGTCCTGATGTGCTGAACCTCACAGGTTGGTATGATCCTGCGCAGTGGGTGTTGCTTTTTTATGCCAAACTGCGGGGTATTAAAGTGGTGATTTCCAATGAATCGAACGTTCGCGACCACGTTCGGATGGGACTCAAAGAGCGATTTAAGCAATTTTTGTTGAGTCAGGCCGATGTCTTTTTCTGTTTTGGGAAATCTTCAGCCGCGTACTTGGAAAAATTGGGCGTAAAATCTGCTAAAATAGTGACGCAAAGAGCTGCTATTGTGGACAATGACGTCATTTTAGAACATTACCACCGAGCTTTTGCCCAACGAGAAAGCCGTAAAATCGCTCGAAATTGGGCACCCTATAACTTCATTTTTGTGGGTCGATTGATTCCGCCCAAAAACCTGCCACTGCTGCTGCAATCTTTTGCCGAAGTACAGAAAAATGCGCCTGACTGGGGACTGGTTCTGTTGGGGGAAGGGGAACAAAAAGTGGAACTACAAACGATGGCCGCGACAATTTCCAACGTTCGATTTGAGGCGGGCGTACCTTGGTACGAAGTAGCCGAATACCTAGCCTTGGCCGATGTGCTGGTGCTGCCAAGCGAGTCGGAGCCTTGGGGGCTGGTGGTCAATGAAGCCATGATATGCGGCCTGCCTGTATTGGTGTCGGAGCCTTCGGGTTGCGTGGACGATTTGGTTCAAGTGGGTAAAAATGGTTGGGTGTTTAACCCACATCTTTTGCCTGATTTTGTGAATAAGTTACGCCTTTTTGTGGATAATGTTGAAAATTTGACCCAAATGGGAGAAAAATCAAGGCAAATAGTAGCTGATTTTGAACCCCAAAAAGTTGCTCATGAAATGCTTCGAGGAATAAAAAGTTTGGGACACTAGACCTTCCAAGTTTGGTTATCTACGAAGTAAAAACTTGGAAGGTCTGAATTGGCAACTGGGTGAGACCTTCCAAGTTTGGTTATCTACGAAGTAAAAACTTGGAAGGTTTGAATTGGCAATTGGGTGAGACCTTCCAAGTTTGGTTATCTACGAAGTAAAAAACTTGGAAGGACTGAATTGGCAACTGGGTGAGACCTTCCAAGTTTAGTTACCTACGAAGTAAAAACTTGGAAGGTCTATTTATTTTGAAATGCGTTGATTCCAATATACCAAGACGTTGAGCGTAGAGCGTCCCGACGCAATAAGGTCTAAATCGCCGTCATTGTCGAGGTCGGCGACTTGTAGGTCTTCACAGGCCATCATTACACTTTCGTCCAACGTAAACTCTTCCCAATTTTCGCCGTTGGCATCTTTGGGAGCAAACAACCGCACACCCACTTTTTTATCGGCGTTCGGATTGCGCCATCCTACTACGATTTGTGAAGAACCCGTTCCCAAAAAATCTTCACAAACCACAGCGTGGCCTTGATTGAGGCGCGTGGTCAGTACTTTTTTGGTATTAGTTTGAGTATCCAAGACCACAAGCTGATTGCCATGCCAAGGACTAACGGCCGCCACAAAAGGCTTTTTGTTGGGCAAATATCCGCGACGAACTTCACCCACGCCCGTTCCCTCGCCTATCCATTGCTGCGTGGGTGTCCATTGCCCTTTTTGATAACTTACTACTTTGCCTCCTTCTTTGCTGCCTATGAGAAGGCGGGTTGCGTTTTGGTCTTCCCAAATTTCAAAATTGTGCGTAATGTGCAGCGTGGAATCAATCAGGTGATAAGGCCAAGCTTGTTTTGGATTTTTAGGAACATCGTACGCCAATAGTTTTACGCCCACTCCTTCACCGTTGGTGTTGCCAAGTCCATGCAGCGGCGCGACAATGAGTTGGTACTTATTTTTATCAACTTTTGCCCAACGCATTCGGTGGGTAGTGATTTCGTGATGAAGGCGTACGGGTTCCCACAATTGCGTAGGGTCTTTGGGGCGAATCAAATAAAAAACTGCTCCCGATTGCGTGATGTCTTTGGTTTCGGCGGGGTTCCACATTGCCCCTACGGCTACCTCTACACGACCGTCGCCGTCGATGTCGCGGGCGGCGATACAGACATTGTCTTTAGAAGTAAGATTTGCTGCCATGACAAAGCGTTTCCAATCGCCGTTTCTATACCAAACAATCTCTTTTTGGTCGGCGAGTAAAATATCTTTTCGTTGGTCGCCATCTACATCACCAATGGCTAGTCCATAACCAATACTGATTTGATTATCAATGACTTGTATTTTAAAGTTAGGGGCAGTGGATTGTGCAAAAAGTGAGGCCGTGGATAGTTGGATAAGTACAAAAAGTAGCTTTTTCATTGGCATAGAAATTTGAAAGTGTGACGATGAGAAACGCGCGGGCGTCTAATGATTTAAAAAGCAATTAAAAAGCACAATCTTTTCTTAAATTGTGAAAAATTGCAATACATTTGACCAAACCAATAAAACCACTATTTAAACTCAATCTTACACAAAATGAAAAAGTTACTCGCCCTGTTAATCACCCTTTTGTGCTTTGGCGTAACGCTAGATAGCGTAGCACAAACCGAAACAAAACCGAAAAAGGAAAAGAAAGAAAAAGCGAAAGACAAAGCCGAGGATAAAAAAGACAAAAAGGAGGATAAGAAGGATAAGAAAGAAGATAAAAAAGACAAGAAGGAAGACAAGAAAGATAAAAAAGAGGACAAGAAAGATGCCAAAACTGACAAGGGCAAAAAAGACAAGTTAGAAGACAAGGCTGACAAAAAAGAAGATAAGAAGGATAAGAAAGAAGACAAAAAAGACAAGAAGGAGGACAAGGCTGATAAGAAAGAAGACAAAGCCGACAACGCCGATAAAAAAAGCAAAGGCACGAAGGTGAAGCCTGCCGCGAAAGAGGATGATGGCAAGGAAGCCGATGGAAACACGCGCAAGAAGGTAGCAGGTGCTGATAAAACCATGGGTAAAGACGACAAAGGTCGTACCATTTACCAAGGCCCTCGCGGTGGTCAATATTACATCAATTCAAACGGGAATAAGACGTACTTGAAAGCCGACGACAAATTGTAATCGTTGGAACGAAGAATCATAAAAAAAGGCGGCTCGTTTACGGGCCGCCTTTTTTATGAGCAAAAATTATTTTGGAGCTTACTTTGACGCTGCTGCGTAAAGCTCGGCTACTTTGTCCCAGTTAACAACGTTCCAAAACGCGTCGAGGTAGTCAGGACGTTTGTTTTGGTACTTCAAATAATAAGCGTGTTCCCACACGTCAATCCCCAAAATAGGTGCGCCTTGTACGTCAGCTACGGGCATGAGTGGGTTGTCTTGGTTTGGGGTAGAAGTGATGACAAGTTTTTTGTCTTTTACAATCAACCAAGCCCAGCCTGAGCCAAAACGACCCGCGCCAGCCGCTTTGAATTTGTTTTTAAATTCGTCGAAAGAACCAAATTCTTTGGTAATCGCTGCGGCTAATTCTCCCGAAGGCATGCCTCCTTTGCCAGGTGCCATGATGTTCCAGAAGAACGTATGGTTCCAGTGACCACCGCCATTGTTGCGGATGGCAGGAGCCGTTTCTTTCGTGATTCCTTTTACCAAAGCATCAATGCTCAATTTTTCTTCGGGCTTTCCTGCCACAGCCGTATTGAGGTTGGTGATGTATGCTTTGTGGTGACGGCCGTAGTGAATTTCCATCGTGGCTTTGTCGATGCTAGGCTCAAGCGCTTCGGGAGCGTACGGAAGCGGGGCTTGCGTAAATTGGGCGATTGCCTGCAACGACCCTGCTGTAAGAACCACTACAAGTGCGTTTCTAAGAAAATTAGTTGTCATTGTGGTATAAAAGAATGGTTGAAACGTGAATGAGGTGCAATATTACGCAGAATAGAACGCAAGAAAAGCGAACAAAGTTGTTTTTAATCAAAAATAAAAGACCTTCTGCCCGAAGTCAGAAGGTCTTTTGTAAGTATAAATGTCTGGAAGGGTTTAGGAATAACTTCTACAAAGGTACAAGATTATTTTAATAAATGAACTATTTCAAGAAAAAATTTGAAAATAGTATCTTTTTGCCCCGCTTTACCTCCTAAATTTGTTCAAAATACCGTTTACGCTCCCAGTCTGTTACCGATGAATTAAAAGCTGCTTGCTCGGTACGATAAAAATGAGTGTAGTGTTCTACAACGCTCTCCCCAAATGTTTCTTTGGCAAAAGGGCTATGGCTAAAAATGTCGATTGCTTCGGCCAATGTATAAGGAACGCGTGGCAAATGTGCTGCCGCATAAATGTCACCATCAAAAAGGGCAGGTGGTTCAATCTTGTTTTTGACACCTTCCATTCCTGAAGCTAATAAGGCCGCAAAAGCCAAATAAGGATTACAGTCAGCGCCTGGAATGCGACATTCGATGCGCAAGCTTTTTCCTTGCCCTACTACCCGATAGCCCGCCGTGCGGTTGTCATAACTCCACGCCAGACGAGTGGGTGCCCATGAGCCGTCCACGTAGCGTTTGTAGGAGTTGATGGTAGGAGCATAAAATACCATCACATCAGGGGTGTATTTGATACAGCCGCCCAAAAACCAGCGAAATACATCGGATCCTTTTACGGGGCCGAGTTGGTTATCACCGTCAAATGCGTTTTGACCTTCTTGCCATAAACTAATATGAATATGACAGCTTGAGCCTGCGCGGTCGGCGGCAAATTTGGCCATGAAAGTCACGCTCCAGCCCATGGCCTCTGCAATTTCTTTGAGGCATTGTTTATAGACAACGTGGCGGTCGCCCATGTCCAAAATATCCGAATAACGGACGTTGAGTTCGTGCTGCCCCAATCCCCATTCACCTTTAGAGGTTTCAACGGGTACACCCGACTGTTTCAAATAACGTCGTGCGGCGGCATTGAAGGCTTCAGTGCGCGTGCCTTGTAAAATATGATAATCTTCGATGTACCAGCCTACGGGTTTGAGGTTGTGGTAGGCTTGGTCATGGGCGTCGCGGAAGGTGTTCTCGAACAAATAGTATTCTAATTCAGACGCCGCAAAAACGGTGTAATCACTGGCTTTTTCGAGTTGAGCTCGAAGGATAGAACGAGGGGCAATATCGACGTATTCGTGCGTTTTCTCATTTTTGACGTCACAAATAACCATTGCCGTGCGGTCGAGCCAAGCAGCAATCCGAAGGGTGGACAAATCAGGAACTAAATGGAAATCGCCGTAACCCAACTCCCAGTTGGCAAAAGAATACCCTGGAACGGGCTCCATGGCCATATCGGTCGTGAGGAGATAATTGCATCCGTGTGTTCCGCTTTCAAAAACGTCGTTGACGAAATATTCGGCATCAAACCGCTTTCCGACGAGGCGTCCGTAGTGGTCGGTAAAAGCAACAATGATGGTTTCAATGGTTTGTTGTTGGACAGCATCTTGTAGCTGTTCGATGGTTAAAAGGCCCTTAGGTTTAGACATGGTGTTATTTTTTGCCCCAAGTTAGGCAAAAACCTCAAAAGGTTATTTCCCTTTTTTCTTCATTTTCATTTGAAGAGGCAAACAATTTTGTTTGTCGCAACTACAATCGTTGTGCGTAGTTTGAATGGTGACGTCGTAGAAAAGCCCGCAACGATTAAAAATTCTAACGGTATAGTATTGGTTAACATTGGATAGCGCGCCTATAATTCCGTCAGTAGGAAGCGGTTGCGCCGTTTCGTACGTTGCTCCTCCTCGGTAGGATGTTCCTAGCGAATAATCGAACCGCTCGCCGTCTTTTAGGTTTTCAATTATAATTTGCCCATCGCTCAGAACTGTATCGCCAATACAAGTAGCAGGGCGCGTAGTCAAGGTAAAAGTAGGTTGCCCAATTTTCGCACCCACGGCTTTGGTACGAGTGCTACTCACGCAGCCTGCTACCACCAATGAGCGCCCTTCGGCATAAAACTCTCCAAAGAAATTAGGTTGGTAGGTAAGCGAATTGGCTTTAAGTAAGTTGCCATCTTTGTCGTACCAATCGACGGTTATGTCTGTCCCGACGGCACCCACTAAAATCGGGAAAGGCTCGCCTTCGCAAATCGTAAAGCTGGACGGCACCACTGAAACAGCAGAAGGATTACAGTTGCAATCTACGTTTGTGATAGTAACGGTTGTATCGGTAAAGCAATTAGGTTCTCCAAAAATACGGATGGTATAACTTTGGGACGAAACTGGATTAGGAATATCACGAACCAAAATACTATCCCTAGGAATATCAAGAGCGGTGTCAAAGGTTCTGTTGCCTGTGTAAGAGGTACCCACGGAGAAATCATACTTTGTCCCATTTTTGAGACGAGACATTGAAATTTTACCATTGTTTTGAGCCGCTGAATTGCTACAAGTCGAGCGATTGGTTGTCACCTGAAACGACGGCAAATCATTAATAAAAGCATACGACGGCGCGCGCGAAGTTGACTTACAGTTAGTGAGTGTATCGCGAGCTTCGGCGTAGTAGATACCAGCTTGGGTAGGTTTGAACAAGATTGAACCTCTCAAGAGGAGATTTCCACCCGTTGGGGCATCGTACCAATCGACAGTGACGCCCGAATCGACGAACCCCGTGACAGTTCTGAGGGTATCGCCTTCGCACACGGCTTGGCTTTCAGGGACAACGAAAACGGGTTTTGGACATTCGCAAATTCGCGGTTCAAAAGCCACCGTCGAGTCGGTGTAGCAACCTGTGCTGTCAAATACCCGAAAAGTATAAAATTCTGTAGCGGACGGATTGGCTAGGTTTTTTAACGCGATTCCGTCAGCAGGAATGTCGGTAGCGTTGTCGTAGGTTTTGTTACCTGTATAAGTTTTAGCTTTGGTGAAATCGTAACGTTTTCCATTTTTTACATCGACGATGGTGATTTTGGCGTCGGGGCGCACATCGGTTCCATCACAAGTACCACGAGTGACCACCAGGTCGAACGACGGCAAATCATTAATAAAGGCATACGACGGCGCGCGCGAAGTTGACTTACAGTTGGTGAGTGTATCGCGAGCTTCGGCGTAGTAGATACCAGCTTGGGTAGGTTTGAATAAGATCGAACCTCTCAAGAGGAGATTTCCACCCGTTGGGGCATCGTACCAATCGACAGTAACGCCCGAATCAACAAACCCTGTGACAGTTCTGAGGGTATCGCCTTCGCACACGGCTTGGCTTTCAGGGACAACGAAAACGGGTTTTGGACATTCGCAAATGCGCGGTTCAAAAGCCACGGTCGAGTCGGTGTAGCAGCCAGTGCTGTCAAATACCCGAAAAGTATAAAATTCTGTAGCGGACGGATTGGCTAGGTTTTTTAACGCAATTCCGTCAGCAGGAATGGCCGTGGCGTTGTCGTAAGTTTTGTTACCTGTATAAGTTTTGGCTTTGGCGAAATCGTAACGTTTGCCATTTTTTACATCGACGATGGTGATTTTGGCGTCGGGGCGTACCTCGGTTCCATCGCAAGTACCACGAGTCACTACCAAGTCAAATGATGGCAAATCATTAATAAAGGCATACGACGGTGCACGCGAAGTTGACTTACAGTTGGTGAGTGTATCGCGTGCTTCGGCGTAGTAAATACCAGCTTGGGTAGGTTTGAACAAGATTGAACCTCTCAATAATAGATTTCCACCCGTTGGGGCATCGTACCAATCGACAGTGACGCCCGAATCGACGAACCCTGTGACAGTTCTGAGGGTATCACCTTCGCACACGGCTTGGCTTTCAGGGACAACGAAAACGGGTTTTGGACATTCGCAAATGCGTGGTTCAAAAGCGACGGTGGAGTCGGTGTAGCAACCTGTGCTGTCGAAAAGTCTTACGGTATAAAACTCAGTGGTAGCAGGATTGGGCAAGTTGCTAAGGAACACGCCGTCGGCAGGAATGTCGGTAGCGTTGTCGTAAGTTTTGTTACCAGTATATGTTTTTGCTTTGGCGAAATCGTAACGTTTAGCCCGTTTTAGATCGACGATGGTGATTTTGGCATCGGGGCGCACATCGGTACCATCACAAGTACCACGAGTGACCACCAAGTCGAACGATGGAGGATTGCAACCACAATCGGTGCGCTGAATCGTGACAGTTTTGTCGGTAAAGCAATTGGGTTCACCAAAAATACGAATCGTAAAGGTTTGAGAAGTGGCAGGGTTGGCAATATTCTGAACAAGAATACTGTCGGCGGGGATGTCGAACGCATCATTGTACGTACGTTTTCCAACGTAAACAGACCCTACTGAAAAATCGAAGCGATTGCCATTTTTGAGATTTTTGAGTACTATTTTGGCATCATTTTGCGCAACAAAGTCTTTACAAGATGCTTTCTGAGCATCAAGGTCAAATAACGGCAATTCGTTGACAAAAGCATACGACGGGGCGCGTACCAAACCTTTGCAGTTGGTGAGGGTATCGCGGGCTTCGGCATAATAAGTACCTGACTGCGTAGGCTTGAAGAAAATCGAACCACGCAAGAGAAGGTTTCCGCCCGTTGGCGCATCGTACCAATCGACAGTAACGCCCGAATCGACAAAACCTTGTACCGTTCGCAGTGTGTCTCCTTCACAAACAGCCTGACTTTCGGGAACGACAAATGGTGGTTTGGGGCACTCACAAATACGCGGCTCGAAGGCCACAGTAGAGTCGGTGTAGCAGCCTGTGCTATCGAAAACTCGGAAGCTGTAAAATTCGGTGGCAGGCGGATTAGCTAGGTTTTTTAACGCGATTCCGTCGGCAGGAATGTCCGTGGCGTTATCGTAAGTTTTGTTTCCAGTATAAACCGTTCCTTTGGTATAATCGTAGCGTTTGCCATTTTTTACGTCAACGAGGGTGATTTTGGCGTCGGGGCGCACATCAGTTCCGTCGCAAGTACCTCGCGTGACTACCAAGTCAAACGACGGCATTGGATTGATAAAAGCATATGAAGGAACTCGTCCCAAACCTTTGCAACCCGACAAGGTATCACGTGCTTCGGCGTAATAAATTCCAGCTTTGGTAGGTTTAAAGAAAATAGACCCTTTTTTGAGTAAATTACCTTGCTCGTCGTACCAATCAACCGTAATTCCTGGTTCTACAAAACCACGAATGGTGCGTAATGTATCATTGTCACAAACGCTTTGGCTTTCAGGAACAACAAACGGAGGTGCAGGGCACACGCAGTCGCGGCGGGCTAAAACAGCAACTCGGTCGGCGTAGCATCCTGTTGCGTCAAAAACCCGAACGGTGTAAGTGCGCGGAGTCATTGGGTTAGACAATGTATCTGCCAAAACCCCATCCGTAGGTATCGCTTGAGCAGTAGCAAAAGTCTTATTTCCAGTGTAGGTGCTGCCGACCGAAAAATCATAACGGAGTCCGTTGGTAATCTCCTTGATGATCAATTGTCCGTCTTTGCGAGCATCTAAGCCGTCGCATGAAGTTGAAATGGTCTGGGCTGTAAAAGAAGGAGTTGGGTGAATAATCACTTCGGCCGAGGCCCTTGAGTTGCTTAGACAACCAGATATTTCGGCCCGAGCTTCGGCATAGACTTTGCCCGCCATGGAAGGCTTAAAGGTAAGTGTGCCAGAAGCAATTAAATTACCTCCCGTAGGGGCATCGTACCAATCGGCTGTGACGCCTGCACTCACAAGTGCGTGAATGGTTTGAAGGGTGTCTCCATCACAAATCGTTTGGCTAATAGGTGTCACTGCAATGGCGACGGTGGGACAAGGGCAAACGGGTGATGAAACGGTAAACGTGGTGTCGCAGCTATTTTTGCTAAAGACTAAGGAAGTGTTGGTACCTACAGAAAGCTCGCTGATGGTAAAACGCCCATCGCTTAACTGTAATAACGTTCCCAAAGGACTAGCAACCGTTCCGTTTGTTTTTCCGTAAATCGTATAAACTTTCAATGATGGCGCACAAACAACCGAATCGACCGTAAATGAGGGTTTAGGTTTAATCGTTACGGCTACGGTATCATTGGCTACGCAGCCATCCAACGTAACCGTTACGGTATATTTTCCACTTTGTTGGGGCTGCATTCCGTTGATAGTCACTTGTGGTGACGTACCAATCGTTACGCCATTGGGATCTTGCCAAGTATAGGAAGCATTGTTGACGGCGGTCGTGGTCAACTGCAATTGTTGTCCTTCACAGACGGGGCTATTTGAGAGGGCATTGACCGATGGGCGGGCTTTGACGGTGACTCGAATCGAGTCAGTGACGCTACAACTGCCGAGGGTTGTTGTCATCAAATACACCCCACTCATGTCGAGACTAGCATTTGAACGAACCACTGCCGAGTCAATCGCTAAAAACTGTTTGGGTCCCGACCAAGCAAAGGTGGTTCCTTGCGGCGCCCCCTGAACAAATAGTCGAAGGCTATCACCCTCGCAAATGGGGGAATTGCTACTGAGGGTGAAAACGGGACGTTTTTTTACCAAAACATCTATTGTATCATAGTTGACACAGCCGTTGAGGCTTACTTTGAGTAAGTACTTTCCAGCATCAGCGAGTTGAGCAAGGGGTTGGGTAAAAGTGGTTTGGGTACTAATGACATTACCGCCCAACTTCCGCCATTCATAAGTAGCGCCGATTCCTGCGTTTTGAGCCGTAAGGCGAAGGGTATCGTTTTCGCAAATAGGGCTGTTGCTGATGGCATTCGCCACAGGAAGTGGGAAAACGGTGTAGGTCAAGGTGTCGGTTTTAACGCAACCGTTAACTTTCACCGTGACTTGGTACAAACCACTTAAATTAGGACGGGCAGGAGTAATGATTGGGTTTTGTTGAAAACTCACATACTCGTTGGGGCCAGACCACTCAAAGGTTGCGCCGATTGGTGTGGCGTTGGTAAACAACTTGATGGTATCGCTGTGGCAAATGGGACTATTGCTGCTGATAGCAAAGGTTGGCAACGGTTTGACAAGTACCTCAATGGTGTCTTTGTTTTCACAACCATTCTGACTTACCGTAAGTACGTATTTGCCCGAGTCGTTTGGTTGGGCATTGGGGATATTGAATAAACGTTGATTTCCTACAACGGTGCCAGTGGCTAATTTTTGCCATGCGTAGCTAGCTCCCGAGCCTGCATTTGCGGCGGATAAAAATAGTGTGTCTCCTGCACAAATGGGAGCGTTAGAAAGGGCCTGCGTCAATGGCAAAGGCGTGACCGTAACCCGTGCCGTATCTTGCTGAACGCAGCCGTCCAAAGTTACTTTCACCCGATACGTCCCCGTTTGGCTTAGCGATGCCTGTGTTACCGAGTACAAAGAATCAATTGAAACCACTTGGTTGGTAGGGCTAAGCCATTCGTATGTAGCGCCAAGTACCGTGGGCGTTCTTAAAACAAATGGGCTACTTTCACAGACAATGACCCCCGTAGTGTTGGCTATTGGCAAGGGCTTTACAAGGACGGTGGTGCTATCCTGAACCGTGCAACCATCGGCCGTAACTGTCACGATGTATTTGCCTGACATGCTAGGTTGGGCATTGGTACGCAATGGACTGCGGGTAGAAGCACCGAAACCGTTTGGCCCACTCCAAAGGTAAGTCGTATTGGCGTTGGCGGCGGTTGTGAGTTGTAAATCTGAGCCCTCACAAACCGCGCTGTTAGAGGTAGCAGCTACAATAGGTAGTGCTTTGATGGTTAATTTAATGGCCGTGCGGGAGTTGCTAACACAGGTACGAACCGTAATATCAGTACGGCGGGTTTCGGCATAAAAAGTATGTGTACCCACAGCTATTTGGGTAGGTGTGTACTGGAGTATGCCTGTCGCTAATTTGTTGCCGCCCGTCGGTGCATCGTACCAATCGACGGTTTCGTTGGCATTGACGGTGGCTTCGAGCGAAGGGTTTGCTTGTTCAAAACATACTTCTTTGTCGCCAGCATTGACAGGGGCATCCAGGTCGGGACAGAGGCAATCAGGTTTTTTGAGAATTACCTGTGTTTTGCAACCGTCCACATTGGTTACAGTAATGGTAATGTTTGGAGTTCCGAACGGACTAGCGCCAATGATTTCGTAACGGCCATTGGTAAAATTAACGGCTGTACCTTCGGATGAGGAGACAGTTACGCCCGAAAGCTCAGTGGTTAGCCATACCACAAAGTTAGATAAATCAGTACTGCAAACTGTGGAGTCAATCACCAGTTTTGGTAGAGACACGATGGTAAGTGATACGGGTGTACGGGTACTGCTCACGCAATCGTGAATAAGGTTGCGGGTTTGGGCATAATAAATGCCTGCACTCGTTGGGGTAAAGGTTTCACTTCCCTGAACGATGGGCGTCCCACCCGTAGATGTTTCGTACCAATCAACGGTTTCATTGGAACCAACGTTGGCCGAAAGTGTCGGTATGGTTTCGTCTTGACAAATTTTCTTATTTCCTCCGCTGCTTGGAGCATTGACCATGGGGCAAGAGCAATTGGGCGCTGTGACATTTTGAGATACCGAACAACCTTTGTCGGAAGTCACACTTACCGAAAGTGGGTTAACCGAAGGAAGTACGTTTGAAATGGTATAGGCGTTTGTTCCCGTAGGCGTAATGATTCCCGCCGACGAAGCTAAAATTCCACCTTCAACCGTGACATCCACTCGGTATGACTTTAGATTAGGAGCACAAGACGTCCCTACAATCGTAAGTTTTGGTTTAGGGTAAATAACGACCACCGCAGTGTCCTCGTTGGTACAGGCTCCTAACGTTACTTTGAGGCGATACACTCCCGCATCGGCTACCCCAACGTTGGTCAAAGCAAACGAAGAATTACTACTGACCACCGTGCCTGCGGCATTTGTCCATTCGTACTGAGCTAGGCTTCCTGCATTGGCAGCAGTAAGTGTGATTGTTCCACCTTCACAAACAGGCAACGACGCCGACGCAACCGCAATTGGAGTTGGGTTGACAGTCACGCTGATACGGGAAGTATCACGGCAACCATTCAAACTAGCAATGACTTCATAGATGCCCGTTGCATTTGTGGTGACATTTTCGATTTTGGGGTGTTGGTCGGGAGAAGTAAAGCTATTTGGCCCCGCCCATTCGTACTTGGTCGCCGCTGGACTTGTCACCGACGTAAACTGTAGCGTTTGTCCCGAACAAAGCGGTGTATTGGCTTGTACAGTTATATTGGGCAATGGCTTTACGATTACTTCTACCGTATCGCCACTTACGCAATTATTTTTTGTGACGGTTAAAAAATACTTTCCAGCATCGGTGAGGGCTGCTTTGGCAATGCTAAATGAGGCAGAAGTGCTCAGAACCGTTCCTGCCGAATTTTTCCATTGGTATTGGGCTCCCGTTCCCGCATTTTGAGCCGTAAAATTAAGTGGACTGTCTTCGCAAACAGGGCTGTTAGTGAGGGCATTGGCAACGGGATTTTCGTAAATCGTTACATCCACCGTGGTGGTGCTACTACAACCGTTACGGGTGACGGTCAAAAGGTACGTGCCGCTGTGCTGGGGTTGAGCAAGGGTGATGATTGGGTTTTGCTCGTTAGGGCGACTGAAGCCATTGGGCCCCGACCAAGCATAGGTAGCTCCCGTTCCCGCATCTGCCGCAGAGAGAATGAGGGTTTGGCCAGCGCATTTTGGACTATTGGAAGTGGCTTGGGCAATGGGGCGGTCTTTGATGACTGCCTCAGTGGTAGCGGTTTGGAAACAACCGTTTACGTCGGTGACTTTGACCGTATAAATACCCGATTGCGCAAGCGTTGCAGGGTCGAAAGAAAAACTTGCCGCCGCTGAAACAACGCTATTGGCCGCATTTGTCCATTGATAAGCCGTACCGCCCGAAGCGTTAAACGTAATTTTTTCACCCGTACAAACTGGCCCACTGTTGACTGCTGTTGGTTGGGGTTTGGGATAAACCGTAATGAGTTGATTTTTGACCGTTTGACAACCTTTATTGCTCGTGACCGTTACGGAATAACTCGTCGAGGTGGCAGGAGAAACGGTAATAGACGAAGTAGAAGCGCCCGTATTCCAGAGGTACGTTCCGCCGCCTGAAGCAGTTAGGGTCGTCGAAGCTCCTTCGCAAAGAATAGCGTCATTGTTGGCAATGCCCGAATTGTTAGTTGTGGTGATGGAAACAACAGGATTGGGATTGACTGCCAGTACCGTGGTATTGTTGGAGGTAATGGGAAGAAAGCAAGCGCTACTTACGGCACGTTGAACGCTGTCGATGCGTAGCGTAGCTCCGTTCTGGCTTAATGTCAAAGCCGCCGTTTGGAATGAGGCATTGCCTTGGGCATCGGTGGTGACAGAGGCGGTTAGGTTACTGGTGGTGCCAATCGAATATTTTAAATTAAAGGTAGTATTAAGACGTAATCCAGAGAAGGCAACGGTGCTTTTTTGCCCTTCACAAACTTCGTTGGCCGACATACAGCCAAAGACCAAAGGTGTTTGATCATTGCCTACCAAAATCTCTACTTTGTTGCTTTCTGCTGAAGTTGGTTGGGTACCTGTGAGCACAACGGTTCCTGAAAGTTTGAAACCCATACCAAAGTCCACGTTTCTGATGGTCCAACTGGTAAGACCTGCGCCACTAAAGTTGCCAACGGCGTTCCCGTTGAGCACTACGTTGGCAAAAGCTACACTTCCTGTAGGTTCATTTTGACTACCTACCACCAGCTGCATGACGTTCATGGCACAGCTATTTTGTCCCGAACGATAAGTATTTATAGCCGCTGCTACGTTGGGGTACGTAAGTGTAAACGTCCCTGCACTGTTGATGACAGTGGCTTTCAGCACGTCGGTAGCGGGGTCATATTCAAAAGTAACGTCGTTGTTGCCCGAACGCCAGCTAGCATCCGTTTGGGTTCGGCGGGGTGGGGCGATGCCTAAATCTGGGATTCCTAAGTATAACTCTTTTTCGGAGGGCAAGCCAAATGAACGGTAACGTACACCTACCAAAGAGGTAAAGTTGGCAGGGGCTCCTGCCGATACGGTGGCCGTTGGTAGTGCCGCATTGATTCCTAAACTATAGGTAACAACGGGCGACTGGCAACCGTTGGCGTCGGTGACTCGGTAAGAAATCGTAGCTACACCCGTGCCAGTAGGGGTAATGTTAGCCGTACCGTTGTTATTATTGGTTAGGGTTAATAAACTAGCCCCCGACGTAACTTGCCACGTGTGCGTGTAAGGAGTTGTGCCCCCGTTTGGATTACCATTGAGGGTAATTGCGTTGTTGATACAAAGGTTACTCGGCCCAGTAATACTGGCTATCGGCGACGGATTGACCGTTAAAGAAACAGCAGCGGTATCAGAACAACCTTCGGCGGTTGTAGCAATAACGGTGTAAGTTCCTGTATTTGAGGTGGTAGAGCTGGCGATAGCTGGGTTCTGGTCAGTACTGGTAAAACCGTTTGGTCCCATCCAAGCGTAGGTAGCGTTGGCGACGGTCGGGGTCGTTGTGAAACTAACGGATTGGCCTGCGCAAACGGGATTAGGCGCTACCGAAGCCGAAATCTCAGGTTTGGTTTTGATGGAAATAACGACATTGCCATTCATGGTGGCAGCACAAACGGGAGAGGTTGTTGAACTCGCCTCCACGGTATAGTTTCCTGTGGGTGTTTGTGGACCAAAATTGAGAGCAGCACCCGTACCTGCAACCGCAGTACCCACATTTTGTCCGTTTCGTTTTAGTTGGTATAAAAAGCCTGTTTCCGAACCACTCAGACCTACAGATAAACCTGGACTTCCTGCACAGTAAGCTCCTCCACCAGTGACGTTATAAAGTTGGGGTTGAGGGAAAACCGTTACTGTTGTATTTTTTTGTTCAACACAACCTTCGCGGCTATCGGTTACTTTGATGCTGTATGTCGTAGTAGTTGTAGGATTCACCGTGCGTGTCGTTGCGGTACTGCCGTTTTCCCATTCGTAGAGAAGTGTACTTGCACCACCCGTAGCACTGGCCGTAAGCGTGACAGGTTGTCCTGCGCAAATGGGCGTTGGAGTGGCTGAAAGATTGACCGTAATAGGAGGGGCAATGCGTAAATCGGCGGCGCGTTTGAGGGTACATCCTCGGCTGTCGGTGATGACCACTTCTACCAATAGATAATCGTTGGTGGTAAAAGAACGAGGATTGCCCGTTTGGCCGTCTTGCCACGTGTAAGTATAACCTGTGCCGCTACCTCCTGATGCGACAGCGGTATATGACATATATTCACCAGGACAAATTGTAATATCGAGTGCTTGTAGTTCGCCAGAAATGGGCGGCAGTTCGTTGACCGTAATACTGCCATTCATCATCACCGAGCACGCTGGGTTGGTGGTTGTGCTTGCTTTTACTTGGTACGTTCCTCCAAAATAATTCCCCATTGGCAAGGCCGAACCCGTACCCATTTTTCCCTGACCTATATTGACGGTATTGCGAACAAGCTCGTACAATACACCCGTTTGTGAACCGCTTAGGGTCAATGGAATGCCGTTCACTCCCGCACAAATAGTCAAATCACTGGGAGCGGTTAAGGTAAAAAGTTGAGGTTTAGGAATTACTGTTATTTTGATGGTATCGCGGTCTGCACAGCCGTTGGCATCGCTTAGGCTGACAATGTAGCTTGTGGTAGTCGTAGGGCTAACCGTTTTCGCTGCTCCTGTTCCCAAACCATTGTCCCAATTGTAGGTATAAGGTGTTGTACCGCCTACCGTCGTGGCGTTCAATGTGACAGTTGTTCCTTCGCAAATAGTTTGGTCAGCACCTGCATTTACATCGGGTGTAGGGTTTACTTTGACCAAAGTAGTGGTTGTATTTTGGCAATTATTGGCATTATATACGCGAAGCGTGTAGGTACCTGCCTGCGCCAATTGAACATTTGACAGAGTGAACTGCTGTGTAGTAGCCACAATAGCTCCACTGGCGTTTTTCCATTCGTAGTTTACGCCTGCTCCTGCGTTGGCCGCCGACAAAATAACGCTTCCTCCTACACAAGCAGGAGAAGTGTTGGAAGCCGATGCGGTAAGCTGCGCTGCTTGACCCACCACAATGTCGGAGGTAGTGGTAGTACAGCCATTGGTATCGGTAACACGTACGCGGTAAGTGCCTGCGGTGAGGCCAGAAAATTGATTGCTGGTTTGGGTTGCGCCAAAAGACGTACAGTTACTTCCGCTACAAAGGGCATACACCAAGCCACCCGTTCCGCCACTGGCAGTTATGCTAATTTTTCCATCATTACCCCCGAAACAGGTTGTAATGGTAGGCGTAGCCGTGGCCGAAATGGCAGTAGGCTGAGTAATGGTATAACTTGCTGAAACCTTACAGTTATCATTATCAGTGACTGTCACGGTATATGTTCCTGCGGCAAGATTAGCAACGTCTTCTGTGGTCGCAATGATTGTTCCTCCGCTGTTTTTCCACTCATAACTTTTAATGGAGGTAACACTCGTGGCGGTTATATCAACTTTCCCATTAGTGCCTCCGTTGCAGGTGACGTGGGTGAGGTTGGCAGTAATGCTTATCTGAATAGGCTGGGTAATGGTAGCTGTGGCGGTGGTCGTACAGCCTTTTCCATCAGTGACGGTGACGGTATAGTTTCCTGCGGGGCGTCCTACAATGCTACTGCCTCCCGTGCTGCCATCCGACCAAGTATAAGAATAAGGAGAAGTTCCACCGTTGACATCGACGGTGATGGCACCATCTGTGCCGTCAAAACAACTCACGTTCTTGACCGTCACAGACGCGGTCATGGGATTGGGTTGATTGACATTGATATTTTTGGTGGTCGTACAGCCGTTCCCGTCTTTTACCGTGACATTATAGGTGCCAGCAGCAACGGCATTGAAAACGTTTTGGCTTTGAAAAGCACCATTATTGAGTTGGTATTGTAATGGAGACGTACCCGTGGCAGTTACGGTGATGGTTCCGTTGGCTTGACCAAAACAAATGGCGTCCGTTTTGGTCAGACTGGTAATGTTAGGAAGGGCATTTACCGTTATTTTGATGTCGTCGGTAGCTGTGCAGCCTTTGGTATCGGTGACTGTGACAGTATAGATAGTCGTTGAACTCGGCGATACGGTTTGGCTGGTGCTATTGTTAGCACCATTGCTCCAACTGTAACTGTAATTGGGGGTTCCTCCGCTGGCTGCGGCCGTAATTGTAGCTGAACCGCCCGAGCAAATGGCTTGGTCAGCCCCCAAATTGACTGAAGGTTTGGGGTTGATGACAACCGAAAATGTTTGTGCTTGACTTGTACAGCCGTTGGCCGACCCCGTAACGGTAAACGTACCCGTAATGGGGGAGTTAGTGGCATTGGTAGCCGTAAATACGGGGACTTGGCCCGTACCACTGCCAGAACTTAGCCCGATGGCGGTGTTGTTGAGTTGCCAACTGAAGGTGGAGGCTGGGGTCGAAGTAAAATCTGTTAAATCAACGGAAGTGCCAGCACAGTATTGAAGCGGTGTTCCCGAAGCCGTAGGTAATGTTACTTTAGGGATAGCATATACCGTAAGCGCAACTGGATTGGACGCGATGCGGCAATACCCAATGCTAATATTACCTTGCTCGGCGGCCAGTAGTCGGTATCTTGTTCCAGCAGGCGCCGAAGAAACCGAGGTATTGAGCGAAGTAGCCCCCGTAATATTCGTCCAAGTGCTTCCATTGTCGCTGCTTTGTTGCCACTGAAATTGTGGATTGTTGTAGCCTGGTGAAATAGAACCACTTAGGTTGATGTTTCCGCCTTCGCAGATACTAGGTGTACTGGCCGACACCGAAATAGTGGGGCCGCAAGGACGAAACGTAATGTCATCAAGAAGTAGGTCATTTCCACATCCACCTGCGGCATTATTAATGATTTTTAAAACAACCTGTGTTTGGCTGGCAGGAGTTGTAAAAACAAACCCGTACTGTTTCCAAGTGAGTGAAGACGATTCTGGGATATTTCCTGTGCTGTAAGTGCCGAGTAATGTACCTGAAAGTGACTCGATGCGGAAGGTAAGGTTGGGGTCTATGCCACCACCACTACAGGCCGATGGTCTAAGTAAGTTGGCAATCCAGCCCGCAAATTCGTAAGTGGTGTTTCCGCAAAGTCCACTGATGGTTTGTCGATAAAACTCGCCGATGGTGTAAGAAGCATTGTAAATAGCCATCCGACCGTTGACGTCACCAGGGGTGTGGTCTTCGGCTGCATCAAACCAAGAATTGCTAAAACAAGAAAAAGTACTATTCGTGACGGTATAATTACCGTCATTAGGGCATGAATTTGTTTGCTGAGTATAAGTAGTACTAGCTCCGGTGGCAGAAGTTGGCAAGGTGGTATAGCCCGTTCCTGTACCAAACGTGATGTTTACCACTGGGTCACCAAGACTTCCTGTGCAAGTTTGGGCAAAACTGTAGCGTATCGAGCCCAATAACAAGGCCGAAAGAACAGAAAATGCCGTTACTAACGTTTTGATTCTATGAAACATTCACACGAGTTGACTAAACCTATCTCAGACTTAGCCAAAATCGTGCCATTTAGTAGAGTACTCTCTTACGATTCCCAAATTATACTTTCTTTGTTTTCGTACCAAGGTTCCATCATTGAGGCATAATTTTTTTCAATAACGTTTCTTTTTGTTTTCATTGTGGGGGTAAGCATGTTATTATCGACCGTCCAAGTGCCCTTTATAATGACTATTTTCTGCACTCTTTCGTATGTTTTTAGGCGGGGATTGAGGTCTGTAAGGGTTGAAAATAGACTTTGTTGAATGGCATCTTTTTCTAAATTTTGGGCCATTTCTGATAATACAACAAGCGCAATGGGCTGTGGTAAATTTTGTCCTACGACACAAATTTGTTCAATCATTTTGTTGTCGGCAAAGCCAAATTCAATCTGTGACGGTGCCACATATTCTCCCTTCGACGTTTTATACATTTCTTTGACCCGACCCGTAATTTTGAGGTATCCATCTTCATCGACTTCGCCCACGTCGCCCGTATGAATCCATCCTTCTGAGTCAATGGTGTCGGTCGTGAGGGATGGTTCGCGGTAATAACCTAGCATATTCCAAGGCGAGCGGGTCAAAATTTCACCCGTACCTTCCGCAATGACTACCTCCATGCCTGGGTAAATTTTTCCCACACTACCATCTTTGGGGTTGTCGTGGGGCATCATGCACACCGCCCCTAAGTTTTCGGTCATCCCATAGGCTTCCTGAATGGTAATTCCCAAACGCCTAAACCAACGAATCAAAGAAATTGGCATCGGTGCTGCGCCCGTAAGTACCAGCTGAGCTTCATTAAGCCCAAGCCCTTTTCTGATTTTTTTCTTGACAATACCACTCAATATTGGAATTTTGAGCAGCATTTCTAGCTTTTTCTGCGGCATTTTGGCTAAAATCCCGAGTTGGAATTTGGTCCAAATACGGGGTACAGCCAAAAAATGGGTTGGGCTTGCCGCTGCTAAGTTTTTGGCAAATGAATCAAGCGATTCGGCAAAATAAACAGTTCCGCCCGTGCCAAGGCTGGTCGCTTCGACAATGTTGCGTTCAGCAATGTGGCAGAGGGGTAAGTAAGAAAAAAAACGCGGGTTGGCTACATCGTAGCGGAGAATATGTTTGGTTCGACCAACGGCCTCTGATACTGCTCGGTGCGTCACCATCACTCCTTTGGGGTTTCCAGTAGTCCCCGAAGTATAAATGATTGAAAACAACTCATCAGGTTGAGGCGTCGGGTTGTCGGAAATAGGGGCGTGGTTGGCCAAAATGTCATTCCACTGAATGTGTTCAGGGTCAGGATTATAAGTGGGAAATGATATACATTTAATAGAAGAAGAAACTCCTTTTTTCATTCCTGACCAATCGTCGAGCTTACCTACAAACAAAACCGAACAACCACTGTGGGTGAGCACTTGCTGAAGCTGGTCGGCGGTAAGGGTGGCATAAAAAGGTACCGAAACGTGGCCTGTCATCATAATGGCCAAATCAGCAATAATCCATTCGGCACAGTTTTTTGAAACCAGCCCGATGTTGCTTTGCGGCGGTAGGTTGAGCGAGCGCAAGTAGGCCGAAACCCGCCGCACTTGATCACCGACTTCTTTCCATGTATAGTCTCTAAAACTATCCCCAAAAGGCTGACGAAGATAAACCTGATGAGGACGTTCTTTCTCCCAATGGTATAAATTGTTAACAAAGGTGGTTACTTGCGTAGGCGAATTGGTGGCTTTCATCGTGGGTCAATTGATTTAGGTGTTTTAACAAAAATAGTATTATATTGTTAAAAAATTGATTTGTATTGATGAAAATCGTTTTTCTAAAAATGAAAACTTGGGGAAAATACATTGGATTGGTTGTTATTCTGGCGGTATTGCTGTTAGTGGGTATTGGCTACCAAAGTGACAAATCACCAGAAGAACTCATGCAGAAATACGGCCAAGCACCTTCGGATTTTGTTCAGGTTGATGGAATGAAGGTGCATTATCGACGCGAAGGAAAGCGGTTAGGCAATGAAGTACCTTTGGTATTGATGCACGGTACTGGCGCATCGCTGCATACTTGGGATGGCTGGGTAAATCAACTTGCAAGCGATTTTGAAATCATCCGATTGGACTTACCTGCCTACGGCCTAACAGGGCCTGAGCCTCACCACGATTATTCAATGGAGGCTTATGTCGTATTTTTAGGCCGTTTTTTGGATAAAATCGGGGTTTCAGAATGTTATCTCGCTGGAAATTCGTTGGGAGGAGCTGTTGCGTGGGAGTTTGCGCTAAAACATCCACAGCGGGTAAAAAAAATGATATTGGTTGATGCCGCAGGTTACCCACTAGTGTCGAAGAGTGTGCCTATTGCATTTAGAATGGCCCGAAACCCAATTGCTAAACATTTGATAAAATACTTTACTCCTCGAATAGTAGCTGAAAGCAGCGTAAAAAATGTCTATTTTGACGATACCAAAGTGACAGAAAGTTTGGTAGAGCGCTATTGGCTACTGACCTTGAGGGAAGGAAATCGCGAAGCGTTTGTGAAACGCCTCAATGCACCCACCACCCAGCGCAGTGCTTGGAAAGATATTCATCAATTGTCAATGCCTGTGATGATTCAATGGGGGCGACACGATGAACTTATTCCGCTGGCCATTGCCGAACGTTTTCACAACGACTTGCCCAATGATACACTTATAGTATATCAAAATGCGGGGCACGTACCTATGGAAGAAATTCCCGTACCTACGGCCAAAGATGCACGAGAATTTCTTCATAAAAAAAACTAAGGCTTGATCAACACTTTTCCCCAACGCCCATGCGCTTCGGCGTGGGTAACGGCTTTGGCTACCTCGTCCAATGAATAAGCGGCTTCAATCGGCATCTGCACTTTCCCCGTGGCAAGTAACTCAATCACTTCTCCAGCAACGCGGTGGCGAGTGGCAGCGTCGGTGCGCTTCATCCAGTCGGTCAGCCAAAAACCTTTGACCACAAGCTCGCGGAAAATCATGAGTCCAAAATTAATGTTTGGGTCTTGCAAACTCATCAACCCATACACTAGCATAACACCCCCTCGGCCCATACATTTGAGGGCTTCGCTGGCGGTATGCCCACCGACGCACTCCAATACGGCGCGTACGCCTTCGTGGTTGGTAATTTGCTGGACTTTTTTGGGTACATTTTCTTCTTCGGTATTGATAATTTCGTCGATCCCAAGGGCTTTTAGTTCTTCGTTGAGGTCATTGCGGCGTACCGTTCCAATCGTTTTGATGCCTCTCATTTTACAAATTTGAATCACCATTTTTCCTAAAGCCGAAGCACAGGCCGTAATCATGAGCCATTCGCCCGCTTTTACGCCCGATTCTTCCACCATCGCTACGGCCGTAAATGGGTTAACAAAAAGTTGGGCAGCTACCTCGTCCGACATGGCCTCGGGCACAGGAATGAGGGTACGGTGGTTGGTTAAAACGTACTCGCTCCACGCGCCAATCGCCGTAAAACTTACGCGCGTACCAGTGCCAAGTTTTACGTTTGTTCCTGCTTGTTCAATCACCCCAACTCCCTCAAACCCTGCGCCCGAGGGTAACTGAGGCCGAATACCGTATAGGTTTTGGACAAACATAATATCGGAAGGATTGATGGGACTTGCCAATACCCGAATCAGTACCTCGTCGGGGCCAGGAGTGAGTGGGTTTACTTCTTCTACGTGAAGAATGTCGGCAGGTTTTCCAAAATGTTGGAATACGACTCGTTTCATAAGAGTTTTTAGGTTAATGGGTACAGAATAAAATCTAATTTTACGGTTCAATATTCGACAATTTATTTTTATGAAGCTACTCTATACCGTTTGGTGTGTTTTCTGGCTGATGCTAATTTTTTTGTTGCTGTTCCCTTTTATGTTTATCTGTCTTCAACAGGAAGCGTGGAAACCGTATGCCCATTGGTTAAACCGATTATGGGGTAAACTGTTTTTTCCCTTGGCGGGGATTAAAATAGAAATAGAGTATCAATTTCGTCCCGACCCTGAGCAAGCATACGTGTTTTGTGCCAATCACTTTTCATACCTTGACATTGCGGTAATGGGGGTGATTCTTGAGAACTACTTTGCTTTCGTGGGTAAACATGGGGTTAAAAACATTCCGTTGTTTGGCTATATGTTTCAAAAACTTCACATTCAGGTCAACCGCGAAAACAGCCAAAGCCGCGTAGGGTCGTTAAGTCGGGCGCTAAAAACACTGGCAAAGGGGAGAAGTATTGTGATTTATCCTGAAGGAGGTATAAAAACAAAAAAGCCACCTCAGATGCACTCGTTTGTGGACGGGGCATTTAAGATGGCAATTCAGCAGCAAGTGCCAGTAGTACCTGTCACCTTGCTGACCAACTATAAAATCTTGCCTGATGAGACACCCATTCGGCTATCTCGTTATCCAATGAAAGCCATTGTACACGAGCCACTCGTGACAGTTGGGTTGGGGCAAGAAGACGTTATGACGCTCAAAAACAATTGCTTTGAGGTCATTGACGGGGCCTTACGTGGCGCTCACAAACTATAAAAAAAGCAATCAACCGAAGCTTTAGGCGACCGATTGATTGCTCTTATAATTTTGTGAATACGCCAGAATGTTTGAAACTACGCTGTTTGAAGGCGTCCGCTCAATTTTATTCATCAGACTTTTCATCTCAAGGGCATCGAGATAAAATTCTAATAACTCTTGATCCCCGATAAGGGCATCTTCTATGAGCACATTTTCGTCTTCGGTGGTTTCTTCGTAAACATACCGAATTACATCATCTGGGGTAAACAGTTGTATCATATATAGGAACGCGGTTGCTGAGTTGCTTTCGCAAATTAATCAGCGCGTAACGCATTCTCCCCAAAGCCGTGTTGATACTCACTCCTGTGGCATCGGCAATTTCCTGAAAACTCATGTCTTCGTAATGGCGCATAATAAGCACCTGACGCTGAGGATCGGGTAACCGTTGAATCAGTTCGCGGAGGTGTTCATGTGTTTCTTGACGAATTTGGAGCGACTCGATTGAGTCTTCCGAAAAGTCTAAGGTATTGAACACACTGCTTCCATCTTCAAACACTACTTCCGGGTAACGTTTATCACGCCGAAAATGGTCAATAGCCAAATTGTGAGCAATTCTCAATATCCACGGCAAAAACTTGCCCTCATCGTTATACTTACCAGACTTGATGGTATCCACAGCTTTAACGAAGCTATCTTGCATCAAATCCTCAGCTACGTACTGATCTTTAACAATCAAATAAATAGTGGTGTAAATCTTTGACTTGTGACGCTGAACAAGTTTTTCGAAGGCTTTCTCGCTGCCTTGGATGTACAATGAAACAAGCTCACTGTCGCTAACTTGGTACTTTTCCATTTTTTTATGTACAATTAGTTAACGTAAAGCGTTGTTTCGATAGTATGTCCCCCTTTTAATTTTAATGAAGAAATTTATTTTGCGTCTTATTCTTGTGCCAAAGATAAATGATAAAAAAAATATTGTGCAAGCGTTTGCCAAATTTTTTTTAAAGTGTAATCGTAACACCAAATTTAATTTCGGCTATTTAGAAGAAGTCAGAATAATTGTCGGTATTACACTAATCAAAGAAAAAATAGGATAGGTGTTTAAATTTTAATTTTTTTAATATCTAAACACCGTATTTCTTCTAAGTAGAAGCAACTGGTTTTTAGACTAAGCTACCCAGCGCGTTAATTCGGCCAGCTTTACTCTGCCTTCATAAATCGCTTTGCCAACAATCACGCCAAAAAGATTCATTTCGGCCAAACGCTCAATGTCGCCAATGTTGCTTACACCGCCGCTGGCAATGATATTCAGCTCAGGGCAATGCTCTTGAAGGTTTTTGTACAAATCAAAGGAGGGGCCTTGAAGTAACCCATCTTTGGCGACGTCGGTACTGATGGTGTATTTGGCTCCTTTTTCTACCCATTGTTGCACAAAATCATAGACCCACAAACCTGTACCTTCCTCCCAACCGCTCACAGCTACGCGCTCATTGCGGGCATCGGCACCTAAAATCATTTTGTCGCCGCCGTGTTGGTTAAGCCACGTTTCAAATAAGTCGGGATTTTTTACGGCGATGCTACCGCCTGTTACCTGCTTTGCTCCCGAATCGAAAACAATGCGGAGGTCATCGTCAGATTGTACTCCACCGCCAAAGTCGATGTGAAGCTGAGTTTGGGTGGCGATTCGCTCCAATACTTTCCAGTTGATGACCTTTTTTGCTTTGGCGCCGTCCAAGTCCACTAAGTGGAGGTGAGTCAAGCCCGCATCTTCAAATTGTTTGGCAACTTCGAGCGGGTTTTCGTTGTAAATGGTTTTTTGACCGTAATCGCCTTGCGTGAGGCGAACGCATTTGCCCTCGATAAGATCTATGGCAGGAATGATATGAAACATGTGTTTGGTAGTGGGTAATGGATAATCAGTAATTAAGCAAAAGGGTAATTGCTTCCATATTTCTGTGTTTTAGGCACAACAAAGATAGGTAAAAAATGATTTAAGCATTTTTAGATTGATAGTTATATAAAATTAATTATAGTAAAATATTTCCATATATGGAAACAGTGTGTTATATTTGCACTTCCAAGTTGGTTCGCTTTTTTGTTTAACAATAAAATAAAATAATGTACAATGACGTAAAATTTACCCCCATTTTTTTGGGAGAAGCAAGAGCATTCTTGAAGCAACTTAACACAGATGTTCGCGAGAAGATTTTAAAGAATATTGAAAAAGCGCAAATTATTAATGATGTAAAGCTATTTAAAAAACTAAAAGGAAACATTTGGGAGTTTCGTACTTCATATCAAGGGATAGAGTATCGTTTATTGGCTTTTTGGGATAAAAGGGATAACAAGAAAACTCTGGTAGTAGCTACACACGGTTTTGTTAAAAAAACGAATAAAGTTCCCGAGAAAGAAATTGAAAAAGCAGAACGAATAAGAAATCAGTATTTTGAAGATTAAATAGCCTATGGGTTTATCTTAAATGTTATACTAAATAAAATAGAAAATTATGGAAAAGTACACACTGGATGAACTCAAAGATGAACTCATAGGCAAAACAGGAACACCAGAACGTGACCAGTATGAGTTTGAGTTAAAATTGGAATTACTTGGAGAAACTATAAAAAACACACGAAAAGAACGAAACTTAACTCAAGAGCAACTGGGAGCGCTTATCGGTGTACAAAAAGCACAAATCTCCAAATTGGAGCGGAGTGCCAGGAATGTGACTTTGGATACTGTACTAAAAATTTTTAAAGCGTTAAATGCTAAAGTAAACCTAAAGATTGAACTTCAGTATCCTAGTTTATAGGCTAGTAAAAGTCTCAAAATTTTTCAAAAAGCGGCGCTATCTTTATTGAAAGCGTCGCTTTGTTGTTACTAGGCAGGAACTTTTCACTAGATTTTGAGCATTGAAAAGTGGTAATCGGAGCTGAACAGCATGATAAAATAAAGATGTTATACCCTCAAGATATAGAACAAAAATTAGGCTTTGACCGAATCCGCGAGCACTTGAGTGAGCTTTGCTTGAGCCCACTTGGGCAGGCATTTGTGCAGAAAATTCGCTTTTCGGACAACTTTGCCGTCATTGATAAACTCACCCGCCAAACCGCCGAAATGAAGGCGATCATGGAAGAAACATCGGGCGAGTTTCCTGCCCAAAATTACTTGGATGTGACGTCTGCCCTCGAAAAAATTCGTATCGAAGGCATGTTGCTCTCGTTGGAGGAATTTTATGATCTGAAACTATCGCTTCGTACGATTCGCCAAGTGCTGAAATTTTTGGCCGACCAAGAGGATGACCGTTTCCCGTTTTTGCGGGAGTTGGCGGGGAATGTGAAGGTGGAGAAGTCGGTCAGTGATTCCATCGACCGCATTATTGATGACCGTGGTTTGGTACGCGACAATGCTTCGCCTGAGTTAGCAGATATTCGGCGACGGCTGATTTCGGAGGCGGCGACGGTGCGTAAAAAATTGGAATCTATCCTCAAACACGCCAAAAATAGCGGTTGGGTCAACGATGACGTGTCGTTTACGGTTCGTAACGGCCGCATGGTGATTCCGATTTCGGCCGAGCATAAGCGCAAATTAAAAGGTTTTGTCCACGACGAATCAGCGACGGGACAAACGCTCTTTATGGAGCCAGCCGAAGTACTAGATGCCAATAACGAGATTCGTGAATTGGAATATGCCGAACGCCGCGAAGTGAATCGTATTTTGATTCAGTTGGCCAACCAAATTCGTCCGCACTTGAGCGATTTGCAGCGGGCGTATCAGTTTTTGGGGATGGTTGATTTCATCCGTGCCAAGGCTAAACTAGCTTCGCTACTAGATGCTTCGCAGCCTACGTTTGTGAACCAGCCTATGATTGATTGGCGGCAAGCGCGGCACCCGTTGTTGTATTTGTCTTTCCAACAACAAGGCCGAAAGGTGGTTCCGTTGACCATACAATTGTCGCAGCAACAACGGATTTTGGTCGTTTCTGGCCCCAACGCAGGTGGTAAATCTGTCTCGCTCAAGACCATTGGTTTGGTGCAGTATATGTTCCAGTGTGGGCTGTTGGTGCCCATGCGAGAGGATTCTAAAATAGGACTTTTTCAAAACTTGTTTATTGATATTGGGGATGAGCAAAGCCTTGATAATGACTTGAGTACGTACAGTAGCCACCTCACTAACATGAAGTACTTCTTGAACTTTAGCCAGAAGAAAACCTTGTTTTTGATTGACGAATTTGGAACGGGAACCGAGCCAAGTTTGGGGGGAGCGATTGCCGAAGCAATCCTGGAAGATTTGACCAAATCTGGCGCGTACGGAGTTATTAATACCCACTATACCAATCTTAAAACCTACGCCGATAAAACGCAGGGGTTGGTCAACGGTGCGATGCGTTACGACGGGGAGCATTTGGAGCCACTTTATGAACTCGAAATAGGAAAACCAGGGAGTTCGTTTGCTTTTGAAATTGCCTCAAAAATTGGATTACCCAAGGCTGTAGTGCAGCGGGCAAAAGGGAAGTTAGGTGCTCAGCAGGTCAACTTTGAAAAGTTGATTAAAGAACTGGAAATTGAGAAAAAAGTGTTTTCGGAGAAAAATATTGAGGTAGGTATTAAGGAGCGAAAATTGGCCCAACAATTGGTCGAGACGACGGCATTGCAGTTGCGCTTAGACAATGACCAAAAGAAAATTCTGAACGACGCCAAGCAGAAAGCGAAGCAGTTGTTGGCCGATACTAACCAGCGTATTGAGAATACCATTCGGGAAATCAAGGAGAACAAAGCCGAGCGCGAACCTACCAAGCAGGTCCGCCAAGAATTGGAGAAATTTGAGGAAAAAGAGCTCGTGCTTCAGCCCGTAAATGAGCCCGAAAAAGAGGAGTTTTTGCCCGAAAAAGGAGAAATTGCTGTTGGTAGTTTTGTCCGAATCAAAGGCCAAACTACGGTAGGGGAGGTGTTGGCGATGAAAGGGAAAGATGCCGAAATTCGGATTGGCGACTTAAAATCAAACGTGAAATTAAACCGTTTGGAAAAGGTGTCAAAAAAGGCGTTTAAAGAAGCTACGGGCGAAAAAAGTGCAGGAATCCGCCTCGGCGGAATTGACATGAATGAAAAAATGCTCAATTTTAGTTTTAACCTTGATATTCGAGGAAAACGGGGTGAAGAGGCGATGATTGAGCTTGATGAACTGATCAATAACGCCATCATGTTGGGCTACGACGAACTGCGAATTGTTCACGGAAAGGGTGATGGTATTCTGCGTCAATTGGTACGCAACCACCTCAAAACGTTTAAACAAGTAGGAAAAATGACCGACGAACACCCTGATCGCGGTGGAGCGGGAGTGACGCTTGTTCAGATGAAATGACATGACATGACAATGCAGGGGCCAATTGGCGTATTTGATTCGGGGTACGGAGGATTGACAATTTTAAAGGAATTGGTCAAGCAATTACCGCAATACGATTATTTGTATTTGGGAGATAACGCGCGTGCTCCTTACGGCACGCGCTCGTTTGATACGGTTTATCATTACACTTTGGAGTGCGTAGAAGCATTGTTTGCCAAGGGATGCCACTTGGTGGTTTTGGCCTGTAATACGGCCTCCGCCAAAGCGTTACGCAACATCCAACAATTGGATTTACCGCAAATTGCGCCTGACAAACGCGTACTAGGCGTCATTCGTCCAACGACCGAAGTAATAGGAACGTTTACGGAGAGTCAGCACATCGGTATTTTTGCCACCGCAGGAACGGTTGCTTCGGAGTCGTATTTGGTTGAAATAGAGAAGTTTTTCCCAAAAGCGAAGGTACACCAAGAAGCGTGCCCTATGTGGGTGCCGTTGATAGAAAATGGAGAATTTGACAGTGACGGCGCAGATTATTTTGTCAAAAAACACATCGAACACTTGCTCGACCAAGCACCAAACATAGATGCAGTTTTGCTGGGATGTACTCATTATCCCTTGTTAATCAAAAAGATACGTCAATTTTTGCCTGCTCATATTCGTATTGTTAACCAAGCAGAAATTGTGGCAGCGAGTTTAGCAGACTACCTCCATCGCCACCCTGAAATTGAAGCAAAATGTGCTAAAAATTCGCGACGTACCTTTTATACAACTGATTCAACGGAGGCATTTGACCGTCAATCGGCGGTGTTTTTTGGGCAAGAAGTGAAGAGCCTTCACCTGGATTTGGGAAAATAGGAAAAATTAGGAATTACGAATGAGTACACTGTGAGGTAAATCGTTTCATTTTTATCTCACAGTGTAATGAGTGACGAAGGTGTCTTGATTTTTTGTGCAGCTTGATAAATAGTGAACTCGAAATTCTAACCTATTCTTCTGCTAGCGTACGTGACAGATTGATTCTATAAATGCCAATGGAAGGAATCGCAGCGGCTAAAATACCAATCAGAATAGCACCAACGAACAACCAAATTTCTTCGGTAAGAAGGCTGAAGTCAGAGAAAGAATAGTGGTAATCTGACTCGGCGGCACGGCTGAATAACCATAAACCTACGCGACTCAACAGCACACCTGCTACGTATCCCGCTACGCCAAGCATGATTCCTTCGAGCAAAAGCATCACAAAAAGCTTGGTACGAGTAGCGCCCATGGAAAGCATCAAGGCCATTTCATATTTACGTTCTTTTAATGAATTGTAAAGCGAAATAAATACACTTACACCCGCAATCAAGATGATAATCAAGGCGATAGCGCGCAGGGTGTCGATGCCCACACCGAGCATTGAAAACAAACGATTGATTTCAAACGCAACCGAAGCGGCCTGCATTTTGGTGTTTTCGTTGATAAAACGCGGCAAGGCAACCATCCCCATTGGGTTGCGAAATTTAATCAACATACTCGTGATTTCTTGGCTCGGGTCGTCGGTTTGGGTAGAATCGCCCATGAGTAAATTGGTCACATTCGCCCCTTGACCTGGTGTTTCGGCGTGTTCGTGAATGGCCCAAACGCTGGAAATATCGGTCAAAATCAATTGGTCAATCACCGAATTATTGGTTTCAAAAATCCCCACTACCTTGTATTTTTTGTCGCCGTGGACATCGTCCATGTTGTCGAAACCGTGGCCTCCTGCAAATACATCTCCTACTTTTAAACCTGCCACCCGTGCCGCTTTTGCCCCCACGGTTGCTTCCATTGATTTCTCAAAAAGGCGACCATCCGCCACTTTTGCTTCAAAGTGTTTTGGGTATTTGGCATTGGTTCCTACGATACGAAACGATAGATAATTATCGCCCATCGACAACGGAATCGCGGTTTTGACCAGCGGATTGCGCATTATTTTTTGCGCTTCGTTGAGGGAGATATTTCCCGTAGGAGAGTCGATTTGGTAAATACTCGACAAAATAAGCTGCAAAGGACTGCCTTTGGCCCCTACGACCATGTCGATACCTTTGATATTACGGCGAAATTGCTCGTCAAGTTGTTTGTTGAGAAGTAACAACAACGAAATGATACCAATTCCGAGGGTCATGAGTAACGCACTCAGAAAACTATTGAGCTTTTTGTCTTTGAGATTGGCCCAGCTAATCTTGAAAAGGTTCATCGGTGTATAATCGGATAAAGAATATGAGTTACCAAAGTTACGGATAGATGTGCTGATAGACGGTATTCGTTGTCGATATTTTATTGGTTCTCGATGTTAGTTGATGTAAGTCAGTTAGTTAGCGTGATATTCATCATACTTAAAATTGGAACACAAAGCTACCTTGAGCCATCAGTTCAAACCAATAAACACTTATCACAATGAAAAAGATATTAGTTCCTACCGATTTCTCTGGTTTTGCCAATAACGCCCTTGAAGTGGCTGCCGATATAGCTTTGAAAACAAACGCCTCAATTATGCTGCTTCACGCCAACGAAAAAATGGTCACAGCTACTCCGTTGGCCGAATATTATTTGTACGACAAAGCCATTGAAGATGAGTACCTTGATATGGTGAATGAAAGTTTAAAAAAGACGCTCGCTGAGATAGCTGATAACGATAAGTTTGCACGGGTAAAAATAGAAACGGCCGTGATTGGTGGCCCAATGGTCAGCGTGATCGAAGAAGTAGTAAAAGACCACGCCATTGACCTGATTGTGATGGGAACGCGCGGTGCTTCGGGTATGGAAGAGTTTTTTATTGGCTCCAATACCGAAAAAGTAATTCGTCGTGCTCCATGCCCCGTATTGGCCGTGCCTAAAGCGGTGACATCGTTCCACAAAATAGTGTTCCCCACAACCTTGAAAGAAGACCAAAAAGGAGCATTCAGTGCTTTGGCCGAATTACAAGATATTTTTCATGGAGAAATTACGCTTCTGTACCTCAACAATCCAAGTAATTTAAAAGACAATGCAGCGATTGAAGCGCGTAAAAATGAACTTTTGAAAGCAACAGCGTTGGGCAAGGCATCTTTGTATGTTTCTGATGCCGACGTGTTTAATGAAGAAGAAGCAATTTTGGATTTTGCGCACCAACAAAAAGCAGACTTAATTGTGATGGCTACGCACCAACGCCGTGGATTGGCCCACATGTTCATGGGAAGTATCACGGAAGATACGGTAAATCACTCGGATATTCCTGTGCTTAGCATTAGTATTCGATAGAAGAATGTAGTGCTGGTGGTTTCTCAAAATGAGTGTGCTGGTGGTTACTTATAACCACCAACGAGGTTTCTTAAAACCGAGTGTCACAAGGTTTTGAGAAACCTTTTTTCGGGATGTGAGCATCCCTCAGCACGATTTTGTGTCAGTGGTTTCTCAAAACCACCAACGAGGTTTCTCAAAACCGAGTGTCACAAGGTTTTGAGAAACCTTTTTCGGGATGTGAGCATCCCTCAGCACCGTAATTTTTTAAAAAGCCACTCTTTTTCTACTTCCCTTACTTCTGAGGGTTGAAGTGATCCCAATTTTACGTCTTCAATCGACCAACGAACCAACCGCAACGTTGGAAATCCCACGGCGGCGGTCATGCGGCGTACTTGGCGGTTTTTTCCTTCGTGAAGCGTAAGAGCTACCCAGCTCGTTGGGATATTTTGACGAAATCGTACGGGAGGATTACGTTCGGGCAAAAGCGGTTCATTGACCAGTTGTTGCACTTTAGCGGGCAAGGTCGAGTGCGGTTTTCCATCAATCGAAATCGTTACGCCCGTTTGAAGTTTGTGGCAAGCTTCTTCAGAAATTTGCCCATCCACCTGCACAAAATAAGTGCGTTGGTGCTTAAACTTGGGATTGAGGAGGCGATTGTTTAAAAAAGTATCGTTGGTCAACAGCAGTAACCCTTCACTATCGGCATCAAGGCGACCAACGGGGTATATGTCCTTCGGAAAATCAAAGGGTAAATCGGCTAATGTCATTTTGTCGCCTTCTCGAGAAAACTGCGACATCATTCCGTAGGGTTTGTAAATTAAGAAATAACGGTATTTCATTTAAAAAATCGGCTATCAAAAGAGAATGGAATGCACTCTACAACCTTGATTTCGTTCATTCTTGGGTGATTTGGGTTGATGAGGTAATTGAATGACATAGGGACAATTACCGATGGCACGGCCATCACGAGCGAAGATTGTTGCTTCAACCAGTTGTCGGTAAATTGTTGTGTAGCAGGAGAAGTGTGCAGGCTATTCCAATCGCTGGGTAGTTCTGCCACGTCGGCTCGGATGATTGCGTTTTCGGGAACTTCAATCGTCGCCAATACGTGCGCGGGTAATTCATCAAAATAAAACCCTTCCAAATGAACCAACGTTTCTACTAAAGCCAGCTCGGGCGTTGCCGAAGTATAGACCACGGCCTTTCCGATACTGTTCCAACGCCCTCCCAGTAACTTGGCACCGTAACCAGAAAGAATATTTTCAACAGAGGAAAATTTGGCTTTTTGAAGACGAAAAATGTAACCCATCTAAATATAAACACCGTATTCGATACGTCCCAGTGCTGTTTCTACTACGTTTAAACCCGTGATTGTGGAAAGTAATTGCAGAGGTGCTTCCCCATTCATAGTGCGTAGGGGGCGCCGTAGCCAGCGCTGAAATTTTTCTTTACTTTCAAAAACAGTCTCTCCGTATTGAAGAACCTTTTTTAATTGTAAGAGCCGATCTGAAGCACTGGCATCTAGTCGAATATCTTCCTTGTATCGATGATAGGTACGTTCTGACAGGTTCAAAATTCGAGCCATTTCACGGTCATTGAGGCCATAGACATTGGCCAACGCATCTGCATCGTTTTTGGTAAGACCTTCGCGCGTTTTCTCAATAACTAAAAAAGGGTCGTCGAAGGTCAACAACATAAAAGACGATTGTTGCGGTTGTGTTATCATGCCTTTGTTATTTGACACAAATATAACTGCAATTTGGCACACTTTTGTTCCTGAGAACCCCAATGCGCTTTAAACCTTCTCAATAATCAACGCCGAAGCTCCTCCTCCACCATTACAAATAGCGGCTAAACCGTATTTACCTCCTTTTTGAGTCAGTACGTTTTGAAGCGTCACAACGATACGCGCTCCCGAGCAGCCAAGTGGGTGGCCTAATGATACGGCTCCGCCAAACACGTTAGTTTGTTGGTGCGAAATACCCATTTCTTTCATAAAGGCCATCGTCACGACTGAAAACGCTTCGTTTACTTCAAAATAATCAATATCGCTTACACTCAAGCCTGCTTTTTTAAGGGCTTTCGGTGCGGCAACGGTAGGGGCGGTAGTGAACCATTCGGGTTCGTGCTCGGCATCCGCAAACGAGACAATGCGGGCCAACGGAGTAATCCCAAGTTCTTTCACCTTGGTTTCGCTCATCAAAATCGTCGCCGCCGCTCCGTCGTTGATGGTTGAAGCATTGGCCGCAGTCACGGTGCCCTCTTTGGTAAAAGCAGCCCGCAACGACGGGATTTTGTCAAACTTTACATTTTTATATTCTTCGTCTTGACCAAACGTAATAGGGTCGCCTTTTTTCTGCGGAATTTGAACGGGAACGACTTCTTGCTGAAAATTGCCCTCGCTCCACGCCGCGGCACTTCGTTGATAAGAAGCAATGGCAAACGCATCTTGTTCTTCGCGACTGAAACCGTATTTGCTGGCGGTAGCATCGGCGCACACGCCCATGGCCATTCCTCCGTAAACATCGGTAAGACCGTCTTTCGCAAGGCCGTCAATGAAGGTGCCGTTGCCGTAGCCGTACCCTCCAAAGCGGGCTTTGTCAAGGTAAAACGGAATTTGAGACATGTTTTCCATTCCTCCCGCAACCACTACATCGGCATCACCGAGCATGATTTCTTGGGCGGCCATCATAATAGATTTCATTCCAGAAGCACACACTTTGTTGACGGTCGTACAAGTGGCGTTTTTGCTAAGTCCTGCAAAGATAGCAGCTTGACGAGCAGGCGCTTGGCCGAGATTGGCCGAAACGACATTGCCCATATATACCGCTTGAACGAGATTAGGATCTATGTTGGCTTTGGTAAGTGCCCCACGGATGGCGGCCGCTCCTAGTTGCGTAGCCGAAACCGTTGACAAAGAACCCCCAAAACTTCCGATGGGAGTGCGGGCCGTAGATACTATATAAACCGATTGCATGTTGATGACAAAATAAAATGGTTTAAGAAATGAAGAACCAAAGGTAAAGGTTTTTCGGTTTGTTCAATATGACTCGACCGTATTACTGGCTTGGTGCCTTTTTGGTACTCTTTGCTGCTTTTTGTTTTGCCATGAAAGGCATTTTTATCAAGTTAGCTTTTCAACACGAAATTGACGCCATCTCCCTTTTAACACTCCGCATGGGGCTTTCTGCTCCCTTCTATGGAATCATTGCTTGGCGGCTTTCTTCCCAAAAAGACAACGTTCGTTTTACACCCAAGCAATGGCTTTGGGTGATTTCGATGGGGATTACAGGCTACTATTTTGCGAGTTATTTCAACTTTTTAGCTTTCCACTACATTACAGCGAGTTTGGAACGCATTTTATTGTTTATTTATCCAACGTTTGTGCTGTTAATCAATGCTTTTTTTCGGAAAAAGGCCGTTACCAAACTTCAAATAGGAGCGGTGGCGCTGACTTATACGGGTATCGTGCTGGCTTTTGCCCAAAACGTAGATTCATCCCAGCAAAAGGATTTGTTTTGGGGTTCTTTCTGGGTGATTGTCAGTGGATTGGTGTATGCGGTCTATTTAGTGGGGAGCGATAAGATTATTTCCCAAATCGGTGCCCAAAAATTCACGGCCTACGCCATGCTAGCCGCGACCGTACCGACAGTTATCCATTGCTTTGTCGTCAACGGGCTACACATTGGGCATTACCCGTCGGAAGTTTATTGGATTGGGCTGGTAATGGCGCTGTTTATTACGGTCTTGCCTTCCTTCGCATTGACTGAGGGAATCAAACGAATAGGCTCTGGTAACGCCTCCATTATTGCGAGCATTGGCCCTATTTTTACCATTTTTGTGGCCACTGCGGTATTGGACGAACAAATTTCCACCTTACAGATCCTCGGAACGCTATTGGTACTGCTAGGGGTATTTTTGATTGGCTGGAAAGGCAATAAATAGGAGTGTCGAATGCAAAGTGCAGAATGTCGAATAAAAAATACTCCCCATTCGACATTCTGCACTCTGCATTCGACATTTAAAAAAAGGTAATTTTGGCGGAACGTAATTTTTTGCCAAAATGCTTTTCCGTCGATTGTACAAATTCCACGAGCAGGTCAAATCAAGCTGGATATGGCTTACGCTTACTTCTTACATCATTACCGCTCTTCTGACCATTGGGTTACATTTTTGGCAACCAGGTCAAAAAGGGGTATTGTTAGATGGCTATCTGACAGCATTGGCGGGAATTTTGACCACCATTGTCGTGACGACCTTCTCGTTTGTGTTTGTGGCTTTGCAGTTGGCTTCAGTACAATTTTCGCCCCGCATTATCCGCTCCTTTTTTGAATACGACCACTTTTGCCGTTTTTTCTTGTGGTCGTTTTTGGCCTGCGTAGGGTATTTGATGGGGCTTCAGTATTTCGGCTGGTCGGAGGCCTCGTTGATTTTTCCGAAATTTGGCATCGTTGGTAGTTTTTACCTGATTTTGATGGTATTTCCGTTGTTTATTCACCACATTGTTGGCAATATCAATGCCTCCAGCATTACCCAAAATATTGCTCGTCGCACCATTGAAGAAATCGACGATTTGTATGAATCCCTGCCGACTACAACCAAACAAATAGGGAAGATACACATCCCCGCTCCTATTAGCGGCTACTTGGATTCGATTCGGTACGAGGCGTTGGTGGCTTTATTGCCTGAAGATTCAGACGTCTCCATCACCGTTCGACCCCACATTGGAAGTTTTGTCATCAAAGGAGGAGTATTGGCGGAGATTGATTGCCCGCCTGCTAAACGTGAAGCGTATTTAGGGCTCGTTAAGGCTATTCAGCAATGTTTTATCATTGATAAATTTCGAAGCTACAAACAAGATATTCCGTTTGGCATCAGGCAGTTGGTTGATATTGCGATTAAAGCCATTTCGCCCGCGGTCAATGACCCAACGACGGCACTCAATTGTATCGACTACCTTGGTTCGATTACCCAACGGGCAGCTCAAAGCGAAGCAAATTCACTGGAAGCCAAGCTATTGGCCAAAAAAAACATTCACTTACGGGAGTTTAGCTTTGAGCAATTGGTGGATTTGGCGTTTGACCAAATCTATTTTTGGGGAAAAGAAGACTATATCGTCGTGAGGCATTTGCTGAAAACCATCACAAATTTACTACCTTTTATGCCTTCGGAAGACAAGCTAAAGGTGTTGTTTCGACAGGTAGAAGACTTTGAATTACAGTACCTTCACGATGAAGAACAAAAAGATAGGTTAACGACGACTTTCCCCCGAAAAGAACACCGCAATAGCCTCCGCGACCATTTGGCTGAATTTTACGAAGGGGCCATTGAAACCATTGAGCAAACCACACCTACTTCAGTGGTACTTTCAAGGAAACAAGAACAATTCCGTAGTTCATTGAAAGCAGTAGCAAAATGCTATGAATGAGAATGTCGAGTGCAGAATGGAGAGTGGCGAATGGGGTATTTCTTATTCGACATTCTGCACTCTGCCCTCGACATTCGATTTGTGAGCAACCTTCAACACATTTATTGGCTCCAACTGGTAGGAGTGCGGTCCCAGCGGTGGCCTTTGAGGGCGTTGAGCAGGTCGGCTGATAGTTCTTGACCGTCGGAAGTAGCGATGTTGGCTTCTACATTTCTAACTTTTCGCATTCCTGGAATAGTAGTAGCCACGTCTGAGTTGCCCAAAATAAAACGCAAAGCCATTTCAGGCATATTCATTCCGCTGGGAATTAGTGGCCGTAAAGAGTCCGCATGTTCGACGCTTGAGATTAAATTTTCGGGCACAAAATACGTGCTACGCCAATCGTTTTCGGGGAAAGTCGTTTCTTTGGTAAACGTCCCCGTAAGCGTTCCTTCGTCAAACGGCACGCGGGCAATCACAGCCACGTCCAACTCACGGCACAGAGGAAAAAGATTATCCTCAGGCGCTTGGTCGAAGATGTTATAAATGACCTGAACAGCCGAAATCAAGCCTGTGCGAAGCGTGTTCAATACATTGTCGGGCTCCCAGCGGTTGACGCTAATGCCCCAATGCTGCACTTTGCCTTCACGCGTGAGTTGCTCAATCGCCTTTTGCCATTCTTCGTGCTGTGCCCACTGGTCTTCCCAGACGTGAAATTGTTGTAAATCAATGGTTTCAACGCCGAGATTTTTGAGGCTTTTTTCGGTGTATTCCACAATGTGCGACGCAGGAAAACATTCTTCGAGCGTGTATTCGGGTTTCGACGGCCATTTAAAATTCTTGGGAGGGATTTTGGTAGCCACGTACAATCGCTTGTCGGCGTGACGTTTCACGAGTTGGCCAAGTACCTGTTCGCTTTGTCCTGCGCCGTAGCCCCAAGCCGTGTCAAAAAAATTACAACCAAGCTCCACCGAGCGGTTGAGGGCTGTCGTGTATTCGTTTTCTTCGGAGCCAGTCCAGCCTGCCAAGCCCCACATTCCGTAGCCGATTTCGCTTACTTGCCAATCGGTTCTTCCAAATCTTCGGTATTGCATTTGTATTGGTACGATTTTTTTCAGCTAAAAGTAGTGTATATTGTCATGTTACTTTCCAATAGTCATGCCGTTTCCGAAATTTCTTAAAATAGGGCTTTACATTTTGGTTAGTTTTGCGATACTCGCAGGCGGGGCGTTGACGTGGGCATACCAGTACCGTGACGATGTATTTCAATACTTACTCAAAGAGACCAATGCCCGCATCCGTGGGACGGTAACGGCCCGTAAACTTGATTTTACTCCTTTTGCGGGCGGTTTTGGCTTGTCGTTTACGCTTTTTGACATTCATTTGCGTGACAGTGCCTATGCAATTCACCACAAAGAACTATTGGCGCTGGAACGACTGACGGTTCACATCGACCTGCGTCAGCTGCTTCGTAAGCAATTACAAATCAATTCCGTAACGGTTGACAAAGGAAAACTGTCGGTTTTTGTGGATAAAAACGGGTACAGCAATTTGCAGGCAATTGCTCCCAAAGATTCTTCATCGGCCCAAGACACAACCACCAGTACGGAAGGTTCGTTGGGTAAAGAGTTACTCAAAAGTCTTCGCCAAGTAAAGATGAAGGAAATGGAGGTGCATTTGCAAGATTCGTTGAAAGGGAAAGAGATTCATTTTTGTTTGGAAAAAATAACCAATGACCTCGAACGCACCGATACCTGTTTGTGGGTACACCTGCGGGGAAAAACGCATTTCAACCAGTTGACTTTTAACATGAATCGGGGAGGGTTTTTGGAAAATAAAGCGACAGAGCTTGACTTACATTTGTCGTACGACCTTCATCGACGCGTAGGCATTAGCGCTTCTGAAGTGTTGGTGGAGCAAGATAAGTTTCGATTACGGGGCAGTTTTGATTTTAAAGATGAAGGTCGGGTACAATTATTTGTCACCACCGACACCATCGCCGCGCCAAGGGCTTTGTCGATTTTACCGCGACGATTGGCCAAACGCATTGCCAAACATAAGGTGCTACCAGTCGTCAAAGCCGAAGTGAGTGTCGATGGGCCATTGAAAAATGGTGCCGACCCTCACATCGAAGTGGAAGTGCAGACCCAAACATTTTTGTACAAAAGTGCGATTGGGCCACTTTCGCAGACGGTAGGACGGGCGCATTTTACCAACCGCGCCGATACGTCGCAGCCCGTTAGCAATCAGAACTCTCGTTTGGTTGCCCCCCAAGTGAGTGGGCTGTTGTACGGCGTTATTCCTATGAATTTGTCGTTTACCATTACTGATTTTGATGACCCATTTTTGCACATGGAGGGCAATACCAAAGCCAATGTGGCTCGGTGCAAGGCGCTTTTTGATCCCAATCAGGTTCAGCCTAAATCGGGGAATGTCGTTGTGAATTTTTGTTATAAAGGTAAAATTTCTCCCATTTTTGACCCCAAAACCAACCGCCTAAATGGCAAACTTGACGGAAATGCCAAGCTAGAAAAGGTGGCGTTTTTATACACACCCCAACAAATAGATATTCAGCGCGTGGATGGTTTTGTGCGGTTTGCCGAAGACAAAGCTGACCTAACGTACTTACACGTATATCACCAAAAAAACCAAGTTCGTGTCAGTGGCAATGTAATCGGTCTAACTCCCTATGCCTTTGGTACAACGGCTTCGGTCAAGGCAAATGTCTCCATTTTTGCGCCTGATTTGGGCTTAGACTGGATACGAAATTACCGCCCAACTCCCCAAAAAATGACCAAAAAGCAATTGACAGACATTACCTCGAAGTTTATTCAAAACTTGGATTTAAAAGTTCATTTGGCTGCTCGACGGGTACATTATCGGAAGTTTGAGGCGGAGGGAGTGAGCGGGAGGGTATATATGACGCGTCAGGCCATTCGCTGTGAAGACGTAAAAATGCACGCTTTTGGGGGCGATTTTCGGGTGACGGGTGGTATTGAGCAGTTCGATTTGCCGACTCTTCGGTTGTATGCCAAAGGAAACGTAGCCAAGGCCGATGTGCAAAAAGTGTTTTATGCGTTTGAAAATTTTGGACAACAGACCGTTTCTGACCAAAACTTGAGCGGAACACTAAGTACGGACTTTACGTATAGTACCCAATTAGACAAGGAGTTTCAGTTGTTGCCTAAGACCATGAAGGGCCAATTGAGTTTTCATTTAATAGATGGCCAACTTAATCACTTTAAGCCACTGCTACGGATTCAAAAAGTGCTTTTCAAACGCCGCAATTTTCAAAAAATTCAGTTTGAGGGCCTTAAAAATGATTTTGTTCTTCAGGGACAAGAGTTGTCGATGAATCAAATGAAAGTGGCATCTAGTGTATTGACCTTTTTTGTAGGAGGAACGTACAGTTTTGGCGATAAAACCGATTTGTTGGTACATATTCCTTTAAACAACCTCAAGCGTAATCCTGAAGAAGAGGAACTTGAAACATTGGATGGAAATAATTTGCTGATTCGGGCGGTGGAAGAACACGGCGAAATCCGACTCAAGTATGACATGGATTGGCGCAAAAAAGTAAGGCGACAAAATAAGTGAGATAACAATTTCTTAACAATCGGCGCACGCTTATCAAGCACATTTTTTCTTCGTTTGCGGCCGATATACGCTCTTCTCAAAGTTGTCTTTCTTTCTCTATAAAAACTTTTTTATTTTTCATTCAATCATAAACAATTGATTTTTAATTGTTTGTGATTTGAATTTTGTATTTTTTGAACGAATGCCTTGAGGTAGAAACTCGCATAAAGTCAGGACAAAATGTAAAGGGAATTGTTGCAAAACATAATATAAAATTAATGATTTGGTAACAAACTTAATAATGTAGCAACATTTGGGAAACAGTAATTTTGCAGCGACAATTAACCCAAGACACCAATACAACTCTGACATCTGGAAATGAAAAAGTACTTAGGAAGCGCTGCTTTCTTGGTGGGGCTATGCCTTGGCCAATCGTCTTATGCTCAGGTAGAAAAGCCCAAAGAAAGTACAGGGCTGAAACTAGATTTAGCAAAAAAATGGTTTGAACGGATTAGCCTTCGCGGGTATGCACAAGTCCGTTATAATCGCCTCTTTGAAACCAATGCCAAGCTCAAATGTGAACAGTGTGACAAGTCGTGGGGCGAGAACGGCGGATTTTTTGTGCGCCGTGGGCGGCTCATTTTTTCGGGCGATGTTTCCGATCGCTTGTACATTTACGTGCAGCCTGATTTTGCTTCTAATGTGAGCAATTCGTTTCAACACAGTTTTCAGATTCGGGATGCGTATTTTGATTTGGCGGTTGATTCCAAAAAAGAGTTTCGTTTTCGGGTCGGTCAAAGTAAAGTCCCGTACGGTTTTGAGAATATGCAGTCTTCGCAAAATCGCCTTTCGCTCGACCGGGTAGATGCACTCAACAGTTCGGTGGCCAACGAACGCGATTTGGGGGTGATGTTTTATTGGGCTAATGCCAACATCCGAGAACGTTTTGCTTTTTTGGTAAAATCAGGCTTAAAAGGCAGCGGTGATTATGGTGTTTTTGGGTTGGGTGTTTACAATGGTCAAACGGCTAACAAGGCCGAAGTCAACAATAACTCCCACGTTGTAGCCCGCCTCACTTATCCTTTTAAATTCAAAAATGGCCAATATGCAGAGGCTAGTATTCAAGGATATACAGGAAAATATACCATAGAAAAAGATGCAGCCAATAAGGGTACGCAGACGTTGTTTGATGACCGCCGAGCAGCAGCTTCGTTGATTATATATCCTCAACCTTTGGGTTTTCAGGCAGAATATAACGTAGGTCAGGGGCCAGAGTTTGACCCTGCCACGATGACTACCCAACAGAAAAAACTTTGGGGAGGGTACGCCCAAGTGATGTACCGTTATAAGGGCCTGAATCATCAGTTGATGCCTTTTACTAAGTACCAATATTATCATGGCGGAAAGAAACAAGAGATAGATGCCCGCCGCTATATCGTAAATGACATAGAGCTGGGAGTCGAGTGGCAATGGAAAGACTATTTTGAGCTAACGGCGCTTTATACCATATCAAATCGCGTATTTGAAGACAGTAAATTACCCCAAAATCATCAGAAGGGGGGCTTGTTGCGGCTTCAGGCACAGTTTAACTTTTAGCCATTACGTAACAATTTCTTAACATTAGAAGGTGCGTCGCGTTTTAGTCTCTTCACTTTTTTAGGTTAAGCTTTCATCTTTACTTTTTTCTCAGTGGCACAAAAAGGGAAATAACATCCTCCCTTTTTGTGCTTTTTTGTTTGTTAAAATGTTGATAATCAATAATTTTGTGGATGGTTCGGGTCTCTTGTGCCATTTTTTTTAGAAAATAGTTCGGGAGAAGTGTCTCAAAGTAAATACAACTCGCTGAAAACCTGACCTTTGAAAAATTAACACAAAATTAATGATTTGGTAACAAATGAAATTTTACAACATCCCCGCACTGACACCACTTTTGAATCGAAAATTGACCAAAGACCGCAATAAAATTCTGACATCGCCCTCAAAAAGAGACTGCTAAGTAAGAAACTTCGAGCTTGTTGTGCTTGAATTTAACAATTTGGTAATACTCGACACATACTTACTACACACTCTCATTCTTAATTTTGCGAAACATTCAATGACATCAATTCGTTGTTTGCTGTTCTGTACGTCAGAACACATTTTTTTACCGAACAGAACTTTCATTCTAAATTTTATCGGGGCGCTTTTGCTTATTATGGTTTCTACCTCCTTGCCATCAGTCTCACAAAGCCCACGACGCTATTATCACATTGCGAATGGTTGGACAGATGTGAATATCTCGGGAAAAATCGCGGGAAAATTTTCTTGGCAGTTAGAAAACCAGCATCGTCGTCAGGATATGCAAGGAGAGTATAAGTCTGAAACAACCACGGGCAACCCCTACAACAACCTCAATCAGCACGTTTTTCGCCCGTTTATTCATTACCAACTCAATCCTAATGTTCGATTTTCGTTGATGCCTTTCGGATGGATTGGTTCCAATCGTTTTGCGGAAGGAAAACCGTTTGCATTTTTCTCGGAGTTGCGCGTATCTCCGCAAGTCATTCTTACCCAAAACCTAGGACGCCTTCGGGTTGACCACCGTTTTCGCTATGAGTTTCGTTGGCTCGGCAAAAACCAAGAACTAAACGACAAATCGTTTGTGTATGGCGGTGACTTTTCGGAAACGAGTTACCGTGAGCGTTTTCGCTACCAAGCCAAGTTGACCTTGCCGCTTAATAAGGCCCAAATGGGAGACAAAACCCTTTATGCGCAGGCCTACAATGAGCTTTTCTTGAACATGGGGAAGAATATCGGCAACCTGTATTTGTTTGACCAAAATCGTGTGTTGGTTGGTTTTGGTTACCGCCTCAACCATCATTATAGCGTGGAAGCATCCTACATGCAACAAACCATTTTTAGATTTAACAATACCGATAAGAACAACGTCGATTTGAATAATATTTTGCAACTGAATTTTGTACTTTCCAATGTGGAGTCGCTTTTTAAAAAGACGGCGGCTCATTAATTCACTTTTATTTCTAAAATCATGTTTGGCTTAGAGACTGACATTTTCATCCTCCTGTTTATCTGTATCTTGTGTGCTTGTGCATTTGAGTTTGTGAACGGTTTTCACGACACTGCCAACGCCGTAGCTACCGTTATTTATACCAACTCACTCAAGCCAACAACGGCGGTAGTGTGGTCGGGATTTTGTAACTTTTTAGGAGTAATCTTAGGAGGGATTGCCGTAGCCATGGGTATCGTCAATTTGCTGCCCGTTGAGCTACTGATAGATCAAAATATCTACCATAGTATTGCCATGGTGTTAGCGCTGCTGTTGAGTGCCATCATCTGGAACTTTGGTACGTGGTATTTTGGATTGCCAGCATCCAGTTCGCACACCTTGATTGGGTCGATTTTGGGGGTTGGTTTGGCGTTTTCGATGATGCCCGAGGCTGCCGACGGCGCAGGGGTTAACTGGACCAAAGCGACCGAAATCTTCGCTTCTTTGTTGCTTTCTCCGTTGGTGGGTTTCAGTTTGGCGGTTGTGTTGATGTTTGCGTTGCGCCGTGCGTTGAATAAAGAAGCCCGTGAGCAGGTGTTTAGCGAACCAAAGAAAACCCAAGAACCTCCAACTTGGATTCGTGCGATTTTGATTTTGACTTGTACGGGCGTGAGCTTTTTTCACGGAAACAACGACGGCCAAAAAGGAGTCGGTTTGGTGATGTTGATTTTGATTGGGGTTGTACCCGCTTATTTTTCGCTGAACGACCAGATTGATCCACGTATGGTAAAAGATAATTTGGTGGCGATTGAACAAGTTGTGAATAAAATTGACACAACACTTTTGGGAATTGATGAAAAGAAGCGTTTGGCAAAAGTCAATGGTAGCACCGAAGATTTATTGAAAGTGATTGCCGCAGCCGACTCGGCGGGGCATATTGAACCCAACGCACGCCTAGAAGCTCGTCGTGATATTTTGGTGATTAACAGTAGCTTAAAGAAATTGATGGATAGCGAGTCGGTGAGCATGAGTGATCAAGATAAAAAGACGATTAAAGAAAATATGGACGAGAAAAAGGGCCTTCGTCGTCTGACTGATTATGCGCCGTTTTGGGTAGTATTGATGATTTCTCTTTCATTGGGACTAGGTACAATGGTTGGCTGGAAGCGTATCGTAGTGACAGTTGGTGAAAAAATTGGGAAGTCGCACTTGACTTACGCCCAAGGTGCTTCGGCAGAGTTGGTGGCAAGTATGGGTATCGGTATTGCTTCGGGCCTAGGTTTACCAGTAAGTACTACCCACATGCTTTCGTCGGGGATTGCAGGTACGATGGTGGCCAGCAAAGGGATTAAAAACCTACAAGCCAAAACCGTGCGTAATATCTTGATGGCGTGGGTTCTTACTTTGCCCGTGTCGATTTTCTTGTCATTCACCTTGTATGTCTTTTTCCGTTGGATTTTCTAGGCTAAATAGCTTATAATAAAGAACGCTGACAGTATTTTTGAGCTGTCAGCGTTTTTTTATGATATAGAACCAATGCAACATTTCAGCAACTTTTAGCGTTAAAGTTTAGCAGAAAAAAACGATTTCGTTAAATTAGCCGCTTACGTTTTGTCCCGATCGCTTATGCAAAAGCATTTCTTTATATCCAGTTTGGCCTTTGTGGGTTGCTTGACCCTCTTCACGGCTTGTAACTCCACCCAGTCAATGTTTAAGGAGGGTATTTCTAAGTTTGACAAAGGGGAGTATGAGTTGGCTATCAAAGACCTTCGCACCGTTGCAAATGCAAACTACGAACCCTCGCGTACTAACTACTTATTGGCCGAATCGTACCGTTTGTCCAACCGTTTTGAGTTAGCCGCACCGTACTACAAAAAGGCGCTGGAAGCAGGAAACCCCGATCCCGAAATTCCTTTCCATTACGCGTACATGCTCAAAGCCTCGGGTGAATATGTCGAGGCAGCCAAACAATTGGAGAAATATTTGGCCAGCAATCCCACCAACAAAGTAAATGTCGAGAAAGCCAATCGCGAGCTATACACCTTGCGTTCGATTGACGTTTTGCGGGACAAAAAGACGTTTTATCGCGTTCAAAATCTCGAAAAACTGAATACCGCAGGCGGGGAGTATGCCCCTTTTGTAAAAGATGGGAATTTGATTTTTGCCTCTACTCGGAAGACTACCACTTACAAAACAAATGGTATGCCGATGTTGGGGATTTATAAAGTAAAATTGGCCGATGAATATGCCGAAACCGCAGGTGAAGCAGAGCCGTTTAGCCCTGCGTCTTTCTTGGAGGGTGTCAACGAAGCCGATGTAACTTTTACCAAAGATGGTAAGACCGTTGTGTTTTCGCGCGCCAACACGGGGGGCAAAAAAGGAACGGCTGATTGTGATTTGTACTTGAGCCGCTTGGTAAGTGGCAAATGGTCGGAACCTCGAATGATTCCCGTAAGTGATTCTGCTTCGTGGGATGCTAACCCTGCTTTTTCGCGCGATGGGCGCACGTTGTATTTCTGCTCTAATCGCCCAGGTGGAGTGGGAGGAATTGATATTTATCGGGCCAACATGGACGCCTCGGGGCGTTTTAGTAAACCCGTCAACATGGGTAAAGACATCAATACACCAGGCGATGAAATGTTTCCATACGTAGGCCCCGATTCAAAACTTTATTTCTCGTCGGATGGTCATCCTGGTTTAGGGAAGTTGGACGTGTTTGTCGCGACTCGTTCGCAAGGAGTGATTACAATCGAAAACCTTGGCCCACCAATCAATACCCGTTTCGATGATTTTGGAATGGTGTATGTCGATGATGAAATGCGTTTTGGCTTTTTTGCATCCAACCGTACAGGAGGCAAGGGAGACGATGACATTTATCTTTTTGAGGATGAAAGTGTGGGATTGGATTCGACGCAGTTGGCCGAATTGGAAAAATTGCCGATTGATGACCCGCGCCGCCGTACCGTTGGTAAACCAGAACCTCCCAAAATCGTTAATTATTTTTTGGCAGGAACAGTAAGCTCAAATGATACGCCTGCTGCAACGCTCGATTCGGCAGTGGTGAAAATGTACGAAGTAAGCTCGGATAGCTTGGTAGGACAAGGAATTAGTCGCGATGGAGGTATTTTTGGAACGTTCCCCTTGGAAGAAGGCAAAGATTATACGCTTTTGATTGAACGTAAAGGTTACATTACAAAACGCGATGCTTTCTCGATGGCTGGAAAAGGCATCCCGCAGATTTTCCGTAAAAAACTAACGATGGACACGACGTTTTACGTGGCTTTCAAACTCGACCGTTTGGCGCTAAACAAGACGTTTGTACTCGAAAATATTTACTATGACTTGGATAAGTTCAATATCCGCGCCGATGCCGCCGTGGAGCTTGACAAGCTGGTTCAGATTTTGAAAGACAACCCAACGGTAAAAATTGAATTGAGCTCTCACACCGACGACCGTTCGTCGGATGCGTACAACAATAAACTTTCACAAAATCGTGCGCAGTCGGCCGTTGATTATATTGTGTTAAAAGGCATTGAAAAAGACCGATTGGTGGCCAAAGGATACGGTGAAACGCGCTTGATTATCAAGAAAGCACAAACCGAAGAAGAACACCAAAAGAACCGCCGTACTGAGTTTACTATTTTGAGTTACTAAGCAGTAAACGGTTAGCTGTTATTGGCAAACCAACAAAAAAGCCCAACTCCTCGGAGAGTTGGGCTTTTTTGTGGCGCGTCGGGTTGTGAGCAACCCGACCACTATAATTGTGAGAAGGGTTGCTCACAACCCGACTGCGCTGCTATCTTTTGCGCTTCTTTTTAGGTGCTGGTTTTCTTCGATAGCTTTTTTTCTTGGTGTACTTACGTGCTTCTGCTTTGCGAATCGCGGCTTCTTGGGCATCAAGTGCTTCCTGTCCCGATGATTCTTCTTTGACAATCGAGGCAGGTGCGCCCAACTCGGAAGCAGCTTGCGACTGGGCAGTCATTTCGGGAAGTGCCGATTGGGTAATGGCACTCAATGAAGTTGCCGCATCGAACGGGCGCAAACGGAACGAATACGAGTATTCTTTATCGGTCAAAAGGTATTCGTCGTGCGTGCGTGGTGTCCAGCTATCGTCGCCACCTAACCCCATCATTTTGTGGTCGAAGTTCAATACACTTACCTGTCCGTGGGAAAGTTGCTGCGTAGTTTTTGCGGCGAGTAGGTCAGCGTCTGTATAGTCGTGAGCGCTAAAATTAAACGTTGGACTGCCCATCACTGCCAATCCAAAACCAACAGAATCCGTCACGGCAGCCCAGCGAACATCGCTTTTGTTGCCGTTTTCTTGCGCCATAATGTACGGGAAATGTTGGCTGGCAATGGTACCGCTGTATTCGCCAACTTGCGCCGCAGAAAGGCGGTCGGGGTAGCTTTCAAACGGCCCGCGTCCATACCACGTAAGGTTACGGAAAGAAGCAGGAAGTTGCATTTGCATTCCCACTTTGGGAAGTGGGGGCACGTTGTTGCCATTGACCGTAATGGTGTTTTTCACGTCAATATCGCCCGAACCAAAGACGGTATAAGTCGTTTTTACAACAAAATTAACCCCTGCACGGCCTACCCACGTACTTTGGGTATGAATTTTTGCGACAGAAGGGCTTACTTGCTCAATACGAATATCACCTCCTAAACGGCGAAGGCTGTCTAACCCTGCGGCTCTCCAACGTGCCGCAAAAGAGTCTTTTCCGCCACCTTCATCGTTGTCGGTAGGAACCCGCCAAAAGTTAGGCTGGAGCGGTTTGGCGATGAGTTCACGATTTTTGTAAATAAAAGAACTGATGCCCGCCACTTTGCGGTCGAAAATGATTTTGAATTGGGGATTGGTCAACTGAATCCCTCCGCCACGAACCAACCCTACCTTGACAGTGGCGTTGGCTGGCCACGTCACCACCGTTTTGGCCGTTGGGTAGCTATTTTTGATGTAAAGTTGTTCAAAAGCCACTTCGTGCCCTGCTTGCGCCCATGCGGTGTTTTCTTTGAGTTTGACACTAAGATTGAGGAAATACTCCCCACCCGAAGTCGGCATAGAAAATGGGATAGAAAGCGATTGGTTGGCGCCAGGGGCAGCATTGAGGTCGTTAAGGTCACCTTGCTGTACCACTTTGCCGTTTTCGAGAAGCTGCCACGTCAATTTGAAAGGCTTTAAGCTCAAGAAATTGTAGGTGTTTTGAAGTATAATGGCTTGATTTTGGGCGGAAAGTGTATCTTTTGGTGAAAATTTGATGTATTGATATACATGTTTTACCTCGTTGATTTCGGGCTGAGGGGTACGGTCAGGATTGACCAAACCGTCGCCTGCGTTGGCGCCATCAATGCGGTTAACGTGGTCTATGTACCAATTACCTGCTTTGTCTTTGAGGGTTAAGCCTTGGTCCACCCAATCCCACAAAAACCCACCTTGCATTCGGGGATTTTTGTCAATCAGTTCCCAATAATCACTTAAATTCCCCACGCTATTTCCCATCGAGTGCGCGTATTCACAAATAATCAACGGGCGATTGGGGTCTTTTTTGGCCATGGCCTCCATCACTTTGACCGAAGGGTACATCGTGCCGTTGATGTCGTATTTTGTGACGGGCTGATCCACATCTTCAAAGGTTTTGGGGTAATTGGAGCGACCTTCATAATGCAGTGGGCGGGTAGGGTCGATGAGGCGGATGATTTCGGCCATGCTGTCAAAATTTCCACCCATACCTGATTCATTTCCCAACGACCAGATGACAATCGAAGGGTGATTTTTATCGCGCTCTACCATGGCTTTACCACGGGCTAAAAACGCATCTTTCCAGTCGGCATTGGCTGCCAAAACAATTCCTTTTTGTTGCCAAAGTCCGTGGCTTTCGATGTTGGCTTCGTCGATGACGTACAGGCCGTATTCGTCGCATAGGTCGTACCAGAGTGGGTCGTTGGGATAATGCGAGCTACGAACAGCGTTGATGTTATGTTGTTTCATCAACACAATGTCTTTAATCATCGACTCACGACTAATGACGCGGCCTGTGTTTGGGTCAAACTCATGGCGATTGACTCCCTTGAATTTTACCGCTTTGCCATTGACCAATAGCTGACCATTGCGTAGATTCACTTCACGGAAACCGACGCGGGTACTTAGCACTTCGGCGGTACGCCCTTCGCCGTCTATCACTTGAATGAGTAATTTGTAAAGATTGGGCACCTCGGCACTCCACAAAGCGGGGGAAGTAATGGGTACGTTTAAGTTCAGGTACGATTCGTCTTTCGGATCCATCATTGGCACGTTTTTTACCAAATCGTCCTGTACAAGGCGGCCAGAAGGGTCATAAAGTTTAAACTTAACTTGGTATTTATCTTGCACTTGCGACGAAAAATTTTTGACAAAAGCCGCCACTTTTAGCGTAGCATTTTGATAGTTATCGTCCAAATCAGTCACTACGTAGTAATCGCGAATGTGAATCGTAGGCGTAGTGTAGAGATAAACATCACGGAAGATACCCGATATGCGCCAAAAATCTTGGTCTTCGAGGTAGCTACCGTCCGACCAGTTGATGACCTGAACAGTCAGCTGATTGTCGCCGCCGCGTAGGTATTTGGTGACATTAAACTCAGCGGGCGTCATTCCGTCTTCGTGATACCCTACTTGCAGGCCATTTACCCAAACGTAACAAGCAGATTGTACCCCCGCAAAGTGCAAAAACACATCACGTCCTTGCCAATTGGCGGGAAGGCTAAATTGGGTGCGGTAAAGCCCGACGGCGTTCGTATCGCTGGTGATGCGAGGCGGCGTAGCGGGGAAAGGATGCTTGATGTTGGAAAAAATGGGGCGGTCGTAAGGGCGGCCTTCGCGGGCGCCTACCACTTGCCAATTGGACGGAACGGGTAAATCGTCCCAAGTAGAAGTATTGACATTTTGTTGGAAAAAATCGCCAGGAACTTTTGAAGGATGCGATACCCATTTGAATTTCCACGTACCGTTGAGCGATTTAACGTAAGGAGAAGCCGCACGGTCGAATTTTAGTGCGGAGGCTTCATCGCTGAAAGGAACAATCGTTGTATGAGGACGTTCGGTATTTCTACTAATGACAGCTGGGTTTTCCCAGTCGGGTAAATCTTGGGCAAATCCAATACAAGGAACGAACAAGGATAAAAAAACGCTTAATTTGCGCATAAATCAAAAGCGGTTAAATTCAAGAAACGCTAGTCAAGAATAAAATAAAAAACCTTGTTTTAGGTAAAAGCGGCTGATTATCAGCGTTTTGTTTTTTCTAAAAAAAGGGGCAGCGTCATCATTGGTTAATGAATAATTTACAAAATAAAGGCTCTTTGGGCAGAACCAATAAGAATAAAACGAAAAAAGAAGCGTAAATATTGGGTACTCGTTTTACCCTACCTGCTTTCTTGAATGGAATCCGCTCGCAAATTTCAATCATTCTAACCTCAAATGTATCATGCTTTTAGCCGTTGATGTAGGCAATACTGACACCGTTTTTGGCGTATGGCAAAACGATGAATGGACGCATATTTTTCGGGTACGTTCGCTCACTGATGAAGGAGCACCTCACTACGAGACCAAACTCCGCCTTCATTTTTTAGAGGCGAATTTGTTGATTTCGGACGTACAAACGACGGTGTTGAGTAGTGTCGTACCACCGTTGACGCCCGTTTTGCGCACCATGTTGTCGGGTCTTTTTGGGATGCCGCCCGTGGTCGTTGGGCCAGAGGTGTATCCTGGGCTAAAAGTAGAAATTGATCACCCACATGAAATAGGGAGCGATTTGGTGGCCAATGCGGTGGCTGCTTACACCAAATACGGACGGAATGCGGTGGTGGTGGATTTTGGTACGGCGCTTACGTTTACGACAGTTTCGGGCGACGGACGGATTTTGGGCGTGGCCATTGCTCCAGGACTAAAAACGGCCGTAAAAGCTTTGTTTTCAAACACGGCTCAGCTGCCCGAAGTGCCCCTCAAATTGCCAGAATCGGCCATTGGTAAAAACACCACACACGCGATTCAGGCGGGGATATTGCTGGGGTATGAGAGTTTGGTACGCGGAATGATTACGCGGATTCGGCGGGAGCTCGACGGCGACTGTATTGCCCTAGCGACAGGTGGCCTTTCGTCGATTATTGATACCCTTCACGGGGAGTTTGTAGAAGTAAACCGCAGCCTCACCCTCGACGGCTTGCGCATCATTGGGGAACGCGTATCTGGGCTTTCTTAATGGGTGTAGAGGGGCTGTCTCAAAAGCCTAGTATCACCAAATTACCTTCGGCCTCGTTCAACCTCACCCCCTAAATCCCCCTCTCCTTTCAGTAGAGGGGGACTTTTTGGGCTTCCCTTTATAGGTTTAACTTGCTGATATACAGTTTTCTACAAATAAACTAACCCCGAAAAAGAGCCAAAATTGGCAATTTTCGGGGTTTTTGTGTATTTTGTTTTTACCACAAAACTGAAATA
>Ga0209794_1000188_pt1 | contig 137692 bp, 120 predicted proteins | sample EBPBio232013_DNA_FD_185869 | JGI IMG/M metagenome (GOLD analysis project Ga0209794, IMG submission 185869) | Wastewater treatment Type I Accumulibacter community from EBPR Bioreactor in Madison, WI, USA - Reactor 1_5/23/2013_ DNA (SPAdes)... | ecosystem: Engineered > Bioreactor > EBPR >...
TGCCCAGCGCCGCTTCGAACAACCTGTCGTGCATGTCAATCGCTCCTGCTCGTCATGGCCGATGCGTCAGCATGCCGCATCGGCCATGACGGCCAGCGTATGGGCTGTCACCCGGCGTCAAGGGTTCGCTGCGCCGGGCTTCGCCCGCCCTTGACCCCGGCTGGCAGCCGAACACCGCGGATTCGACCCACTCGGAATTCAAGAGAGGCGCTATTAAAAACAGAGCTACTGGCGCTGACTGAAAAAGGTCTGTGTCCGAAATGCCATGTTCACGGCAATCCCCAGGCGGCACCGATCAGGCGCAGCCACATGCCTGCCGTGGTGGTGTAGCCGACGCTGCTGGCGCTGACCCGGCCCTCGGCGTCGATCACGATGAAGGCCGGCACGGCCCGGACGCCGTAGCGCGCCGCGATCGCGCCGTCCGGGTCCACCACGGTGGCCCAGGGCAGCTGGCGGCGCTCCAGCTGCCGCTGCACGTCGGTCACGTCGCCCGAGCGCATGGCCACCGTCAGCACCGGCCAGTGGCCGGCCACCTGGCTGACGTTGTCCTGCTCCAGCTTGCACACCGGGCACCATTCGGCCCAGAAGTTGAGCGCCACCGGCTGGCCGGGGTGGGCGGCGCGCCATTGGGCGAGCGACAGCTGGGCGCCCGGCCGCACGCTGACGGCCGCGGCGTTGAAGTCCGGTGCGGCTCCGCGAGGCACATCGCGCGTTTGCCATGCCTGCACTGCCCACAGCAGCGCCAGCAGCAGCGCGCCATCGCGCGCCCAGCGTGTCAGGCGCGCGCGCCAGGGCGGGGCGGTTGATGGCCGGGGGGCGCGGGATAGGGAAGGCACGGGGCGGCAGGCGCGGTCGAAACCGATAGTATTGACGCTTTTCCCGCCGCCGGGTGCTGACCCGCTGGCTGGCGGGCCTGTCCCACCGTCACCCAGGAGCGCGCCGATGAGCACACCGACCAAGTACTTGCTGCAGGAAAGCCAGATCCCGAAGTTCTGGTACAACATCCAGGCCGACCTGCCCAAACCCATGCCGGCGGTGCTGCACCCGGGCACGCTGCAGCCGATCGGGCCGGCCGATTTGGCGCCGCTGTTCCCGATGGCCATCATCCAGCAGGAAGTGGCGACCGAGCGCGAGATCGAAATCCCCGAGCCGGTGCGCGAGGTGTTCCGCCTGTGGCGCCCGGCGCCGCTGTTTCGCGCCCACCGGCTCGAAAAGCTGCTCGGCACGCCGGCCAAGATCTTCTACAAGTACGAGGGCGTCAGCCCCGCCGGCAGCCACAAGCCCAACTCGGCCATCCCGCAGGCCTTCTACAACGCGCAAGAGGGCGTCAAGCGGCTGTCCACCGAGACCGGCGCCGGCCAGTGGGGCAGCTCGCTGGCGCTGGCCGGGCAGATCTTCGGACTCGACGTCACCGTCTACCAGGTGCGCGTCAGCTACGACCAGAAGCCGTACCGTCGCGCGCTGATGGAAACCTACGGCGCGCGCTGCGTCGCCTCGCCCAGCAACGAGACCGAGTACGGCCGCGCCGTGCTGGCCCAGCGCCCGGACCACCCCGGCAGCCTGGGCATCGCCATCAGCGAGGCGGTCGAGGTGGCGGCCAAGAACGACGACACCAAGTACGCCCTGGGCTCGGTGCTGAACCACGTGCTGCTGCACCAGACCATCATCGGCCTGGAGGCGATGGAGCAGATGCACATGGCCGACGCCTGGCCCGACGTGCTGGTGGGGTGCACTGGTGGCGGCAGCAACTTTGCCGGCCTGGCCTTCCCGTTCATCGGCCACGGCCTGCGCGGCGGCGCCATGCCGCGCGTGGTGGCGGTCGAGCCGGCGGCCTGCCCCAGCCTGACGCGCGGCAAGTACGCCTACGACTTCGGCGACACGGCGCACTTGACGCCGCTGACCAAGATGCACACCCTGGGCAGCACCTTCACGCCGCCGGGCTTTCACGCCGGCGGCCTGCGCTACCACGGCATGGCGCCGCTGGTCAGCCACGTCAAGGAGCTGGGCCTGCTGGACGCCGTGGCCTACACCCAGGGCGAGTGCTTTGCCGCCGGCGTGCAGTTCGCGCGCGCCGAAGGCATCGTGCCCGCGCCCGAGGCCAACCACGCCGTCAAGGGTGCCATCGAAGAGGCGCTGCGCTGCAAGCGCGAGGGCAAGGCCGAGACCATCCTGTTCAACCTGAGCGGGCACGGCCACTTCGACATGGGGGCGTACCAGGCCTACTTTGCCGGCCAGCTGAAGGACGAGGCCTACGACGAGAAGGAGCTGGCGCAGGCCCTGTCGGGCCTGCCCGCCGTGCCGGCCTGAACCGGCCGAGGCGGGCTCGGGCCCGCTGCACCGTCCCCCGCGCCGCTGCATGCGCCGGGGGCTGTGCCACCGGGCGGGCGGGGCGCGTCGCCGGAACCGGCCTACAGTGCGAACACCTTCTTCAGGAACGTCACCGCAGCGCCGGCCGCCTGGTCGCGCGCCTTGGTGTTGCCTTCCACGTTGGCCCCCATGGTCCGGCAGCTCTTGAGCGCCGCGTTGTACGCTTCGCCCTGCAGCCGGGCCCCGGTGCCGCGGTCGAAGGCATGGAAGTTGTCGATATCGACCTCGATCGGGCAGTCGGCGGTGGTTTTGGTGGCGCGCGCCAGGAAGTGGCGCCGGGTGTCATCGCCGTCGAACTTGTGGTGCGCGCCCTCGATGGCGACAAATTCCACCGGCGTCCCAGCGGTGCGGATCTTGTCGGCGTAGTCCTGGCACGGCTGGATCGGCGTGTAGTCGTCGGCCGTCCCGTGGATGAACAGCATCGGCGCCCTGGAGAACACCCCCGGCCTGACCACCAGCCGGAAGATGTTGGTGCAGCCGCCGGCATAGGTCGGGATGAAGGCCGCGTAGCGCAGGCCATCGGGCAGCTTCTGCGTGCCGATCAGGCGCTCGACGGCGGTGCGCAGCACGGCCGTGCCACCGCGCGAGAAGCCCATGATTGCGATGCGGTTGCGGTCGACGCGCGGGTGCGTGGCCAGCAGCCGCAGCGCCGCGAAGCTGTCGGCGACGTCGGCGCTGAACGGCACCTGTGACTGATCGTCCGCGGTGCTGCTGACGCCGCGCGGCCCGAACATGTCGATCACGAACACCGCGATGCCGGCGTCGTTGAACTGCTTGGGCCAGTAGTTGAGCTGGGCTGGATAGACGCCGCCCGAGCCGTGCACCAGCACCACGGCGGGCACCTTGTCGGCGCCCGGCGGCAGGAACAGGTGGCCCAGGATGTTGACCGCCTCGCCGCTCTTGTTGCCCTGCATCAGCTCGCCCAGCGTCTTGGGCGTCCAGCTGGCAAAGGCGTAGACCCCGTTGCCGGGGCCGTCGGCCAGGCTGGTGACGACCGCTGGCTGTGCGCGCGCTGCTGCGGCACCCAGCAGCACGACCGACAGCGCCCATGCCCACCAGCACCTGCGCGCCAAGACTTGCATCAGAGCCATGATGTCCTCCTGAGTGACGGAAGAGGACACCTAGTGTAGGACGATCGCTGGCGCTGCGAAAGGGGGGCAGGATGTGTCGAGGATGGCGTCAGATGTCGGCGCCGAACACTTCCAGCAGCCGGTCCAGCCCGCCCATGTCGATCGCCACCCTGGCCTGGTCGCGCACGCGGGGCTTGGCGCGGTAGGCCACCGACAGGCCGACGGCGCGCATCATTTCCAGGTCGTTGGCGCCGTCGCCCATGGCGATGGCCTGGCGGGGCGAGCAGCCGATCAGGCTGCACGTGGACAGCACCGTCTCGCGCTTCATCGCGCCGTCGCAGATGTCGCCCCAGCTCTGCGGCTGGATGTGGCCCGTCAGGCGCCCGTGCTCGATCTCCAGCAGGTTGCTGCGGGCGAAGTCCAGCGCCAGCCGGTCGCGCAGGCGGTCGGCGAAGTAGGTGAAGCCGCCCGATACCAGCAGCACCTTCAGCCCCGCCGCCTTGCAGGCCAGCACCAGTTCGGCGGCGCCGGGGTTCAGGCGCAGGCGGGCGCGGTAGACCTGCGCCAGCTCGTCGACCGACACGCCCCGCAGCAGCGCCACGCGGCGGCGCAGGCTGTCCTTGAAGTCGGTGATCTCGCCGCGCATGGCCGCCTCGGTGATGGCGGCCACCTCGGCCTTGCGGCCCACGGCATCGGCGATCTCGTCCACGCATTCGATGTTGATCAGCGTCGAATCCATGTCGAAGGCGATCAGCCGGTAGTCGGACAGGCGCAGGGGCGGCTGGACGCCGCGCAGCACCAGGCCAGGGCTGATCTCGCGGGCATCGTCGGGCAGTTGGGCGGGGTTCATTTGCTATTGATAATGTAGCTGCTTGCGCTTGCCAGGCAAGCGCTGTCGGCCAAAATCACTTCGATTCATGAGGACGGGCCGTGGAGGAAGCGGAACAGGCGCGCCGCCGGCTGGGTTTCGGGCAGCACGTAGACCACGCCGGTGGCGCGGCCGAACAGGGGGTCTATCACGCGGTCGTAGAAATCGGCCGGCAGGTTGATGCAGCCAAACGAGATGCGCTTGTCGGCCGTGCCGGGCGAGCGCAGGCGCTCGGGTCGGCGCTCGCCCGGCACGTCGCGCACCCGGTGCATGGACAGCGCGGCGTCGTAGTCCAGCCAGACGATGTCCTCGCCCCGGTGGTTGCGCCCCGGCTCGGTGACGTAGCGGCCGGCGCTGGTCACTTTCTCGTGCGACCGCACGCGCGACAGGGGGCGCGTGCCGATGTCGGCCGGCGCCACGTCGCCGTGCGCCTGGCCGAGCAGCACCGGGCTGTTGTCCAGCAGCCGGCCGCCGCGGTCGAACACCCACACGGTGGCCGCTGGCTTGTCCACCACGGCAAAGGCGCGGCCGCCGGCGTCGCCGGCACGCACCACCTCGTCGGCAAAACGGCGCGCCACGTCCTCGCCCATGGCCTGCGCCGCCGTGGCCGCGAGGGCCAGGCTGGCGGCGGCGGCGCATCGGGCCAGGCGGGTGGGGCGTGTCATGGCGGGCGGCGGCATGGGCGTTGCCCGGTTTATACGGCAGCCACGGCGGGTTGGAGCGTCGCCACCGGCTGCCCCAGGCTGCGCAGCACGTCGCGCACCAGGTGGGCGCGCGCGGCCGGCTCGGGCAGGGCGCGCTCGATGCGCAGCTTGTCGTTGCCGGCCAGCTTGATGTGGCGGTTCTTCTGGATCAGCCCGATGATGGCCATCGGCTCGATCGGCGGGCTGGGCCTGAACGTGATGTGGATCACGCCCGGCGCCGCGTCCACCTTCTGCACGCCATAGGGGGCGCTCAGCACGCGCAGGCGGTGCACGTCGATCAGCGTCTGCGCCTGCGCGGGCAGCTTGCCGAAGCGGTCGACGATCTCTTCCACCAGGGCGTCGATCTGCTCGTTGCCACGCGCGGTGGCCAGCTTCTTGTAGAACGACAGGCGCAGGTGCACATCGCCGCAATAGTCATGGGGCAGCAGGGCGGGGGCGTGCAGGTTGATGTCGGTGGCCGCCTGCATGGGCGCCAGCAGGTCGGGCTCGCGCCCGGCCTTGAGGCTGCGCACGGCCTCGGCCAGCATCTCGTTGTAGAGCTGAAAGCCGATCTCCATCATGTTGCCGCTCTGGTTTTCGCCCAGCACCTCGCCGGCGCCGCGGATTTCCAGATCGTGCATGGCGAGGTAGAAGCCCGAGCCCAGCTCCTCCATCTGCTGGATCGCCTCCAGCCGCTGCGTGGCCTGCTTGGTCAGGCTCTGCATCTCGGGCACCAGCAGGTAGGCGTAGGCCTGGTGGTGGCTGCGCCCCACGCGCCCGCGCAGCTGGTGCAGCTGCGCCAGGCCGAAGCGGTCGGCGCGCGCGATGACGATGGTGTTGGCGGTCGGCACGTCGATGCCGGTTTCGATGATGGTCGAGCACAGCAGCAGGTTGAAGCGCTGCGCCACGAAGTCGCGCATCACGCGCTCCAGTTCGCGCTCGGGCATCTGGCCGTGGGCGATGGCGATGCGCGCCTCGGGCAGCAGCTTTTCCAGCGCCTGGCGGCGGTTTTCGATGGTCTCGACCTCGTTGTGCAGGAAGTAGACCTGGCCGCCGCGCTTGAGCTCGCGCAGCACCGCCTCGCGGATCACGCCCGCGCCTTCGTCGCGCACGAAGGTCTTGATGGCCAGCCGGCGCTCGGGCGCGGTGGCGATCACGCTCAGGTCGCGCAGGCCTTCCAGCGCCATGCCCATGGTGCGCGGGATGGGCGTGGCGGTGAGCGTGAGCACGTCGACCTCGGCGCGGAACTTCTTCATCGCTTCCTTGTGGCGCACGCCGAAGCGGTGTTCCTCGTCGATGATCAGCAGGCCCAGGTTCTTGAACTGGGTCTTTTCCGACAGCAGCTTGTGCGTGCCGACCACGATGTCCACGCTGCCGTCGGCCAGGCCCTTGAGGGCGGCCGTGGTTTCCTTGCCGGAAGCGAAGCGGCTCATCTGCGCCACCTTCACCGGCCATTTGGCCAGGCGGTCGATCAGCGTCTGGTAGTGCTGCTCGGCCAGCAGCGTGGTGGGCGCCAGCAGCGCCACCTGCTTGCCGCCGGTGACGGCCACGAAGGCGGCGCGCAGGGCCACCTCGGTCTTGCCGAAGCCGACGTCGCCGCACACCAGGCGGTCCATTGGCCGCGGGCTGATCAAATCCTGGATCACGGCGTGGATGGCGGCCTTCTGGTCGGCCGTTTCCTCGAAGCCGAAATCGGCGGCGAACTGCTCGTAATCGTGCGGCGAATAGCGGAAGGCGTGGCCTTCGCGCGCGGCGCGGCGCGCGTACAGGTTGAGCAGCTCGGCGGCGGTGTCGCGCACCTGCTCGGCGGCCTTGCGCCGCGCCTTGTCCCACTGGCCGCTGCCCAGCCGGTGCAGCGGCGCCTCGTCGGCACTGACGCCGGTGTAGCGGCCGATCAGGTGCAGCTGCGACACCGGCACGTACAGCACCGCCTGCTGCGCGTATTCCAGGTGCAGGAACTCCTGTAGCGCGGGCGAGCCGTCGGGGTTCTTCTCTCCCATGTCCAGGTGCACCAGGCCGCGGTAGCGGCCGATGCCGTGCTGGGTGTGCACCACCGGGTCGCCGACGTTCAGCTCCGACAGGTCCTTGATCAGCGCGTCGACGTCGCTCACCTGCTCCTGCCGCTTGCGCCGGCGCGTGCCGGGCGCGGTGGCGAACAGCTCGGTCTCGGTGACGAAGTCGATGCCGCCTTCGATCCAGGCAAAGCCCTGGGCCAGCGCGGCGGTGGCGATGCCCACCGGCTCGTCGGCGGCCTCGAACTCGGCCAGCGTGTCGAAGGCCGGCGGGTTCAGCCCGCTGGCGCGCAAAAAGTCCAGCAGGCTTTCGCGCCGGCCGGCGCTTTCGGCCAGCACCAGCACGCGCCGCGCCGCGCCGCGCAGGTGGGCGTGCAGCCGCGCCAGCGGGTCGTCGGCGCCGCGCACCACGGTCAGCTCGGGCAGCGGCTGGGCGAAGGCGCTGTGGTCGATGTCGTCCACGCCGGGGCGCAGCGCCACCTGGGCGTGCGCCTTGGCCTGCAGGTAAAACTGCTCGGCGCTCAGAAACAGCGCCTCGGGCGGCAGCACCGGGCGCTCGGGGTCGCCCTGGGCCATGCGCCAGCGCTCGCGCGTGTCCTGCGCGAACTGCTGGAACGCCGCCTCCAGGTCGCCGTGCAGCGCCAGCGTGGCCTGGCTGCCCAGGTAGTCGAACACCGTGGCGGTGGCGTCGAAGAACAGCGGCAGGTAGTACTCGATGCCGGCCGTGGCCACGCCGCTGGCCATGTCCTTGTAGATGCGGCTGCGCGTCGGGTCGCCCTCCAGCAGCTCGCGCCAGCGCTGGCGAAAACGCGTGCGCGCCGCCTCGTCCAGCGGAAACTCGCGCCCCGGCAGCAGCCGCACCTCGGGCACTGGGTACAGGCTGCGCTGGGTGTCGGGGTCGAAGCTGCGGATGGAGTCGATCTCGTCGTCGAACAGGTCGACCCGGTAGGGCACGGCGCTGCCCATCGGAAACAGGTCGATCAGCCCGCCGCGCACCGCGTACTCGCCCGGGCTAACCACCTGCGTGACGTGCTGGTAGCCGGCCAGGGTGAGCTGGCTCTTCAGCGCCGCCTCGTCGAGCTTCTGCCCCTGCCGGAAGTGGAAAGTGTGGCCGGCCATGAAGGCGGGTGGCGCCAGCCGGTACAGCGCCGTGGTGGCCGGCAGCAGCACCACGTCGGCCTGGCCCTGGCGGATCGCCCACAGCGTGGCCAGGCGCTCGCTGATCAGGTCCTGGTGCGGCGAAAAGGTGTCGTAGGGCAGCGTCTCCCAGTCGGGGAACAGCACCGCGCGCAGCCGCGGCGCGAAGAAGGCGATCTCCTCCAGCAGCCGCCGCGCGTCGCCGGCGTCCGCGGTGACGATGGCCGTCAGCCGCCGCTCGCCGGCCTCGCGCTCGGCCAGCCGCGCCAGCAGCAGCGCGTCGCTGGAGGCGGGCGGGCGGGGCAGGGCATGGCGTTTGCCGGGGGCGAGCTTGGGCAGGTGCATGACGAGGGCGGCGGAAACGACGAAAACCCCCGGCCGGCTCGGGCAGGGGGTGGGCGGGCCATTTTACGCCCCTTGAATCATGAATGTTCTTGGTCGCAGCGCCCGCCTGTCGTGCGCCAGTAGCTATAAAAATAATAGTTAACCCGGCGCCGGCACGCGGCGCGGCAGGCGGTCTATAGTGCTTGCCGGACACCACAGGAGCCGATGCCATGCCCGCCACCGACCGCCCCATCCACCCGCAGCGCTTCGGCAGCGGCCAGGCCGTGCACCGGCTGGAGGACGAGGCCTTGCTGCGGGGCCGCGGCCGCTACACGGACGATCTGGCCACGCCGGACGACGGCTGGCTGGTGTTCGTGCGCTCGCCCCATGCGCATGCCGCCATCCGCGCGATCGACTTTGATGCCGCGCGCGCCCTGCCCGGCGTGCGAGCCATCATCACCGGCGCCGATCTGGTGGCCGCCGGCATGCCGCCGCTGGCGGCCGGCGCGCCCTTCAGACGTGCCGACGGCAGCGCCTGTGCCACCCCGGTGCGGCGCGCGCTGGCGCACGAGGTGGTGCGCCACGTGGGCGAGGCCGTGGCCGCCGTGGTGGCCGACAGCCTGCAACAGGCGCGCGACGCCGCCGAGGCGGTGGCGGTGGACTACCAGGAGCTGCCCGCCGTGCCCACGCTGGCCGCCGCGCTGGCCGGCGGCGCGGCGCCGGTGTGCGCCGCCGCGCCAGACCATATCGCCTGCGAGGCGCGCCATGGCGACGCGGCGGCGACGCAGGCGGCATGGGCGCAGGCCGCGCACGTGGTGGCGCTGGACATCACGCACCAGCGGCTGGCCGCGCTGACGCTGGAGCCGCGCGCCGTGCGCGCCGCCTGGGACGGCCAGCGGCTGGACGTGCACGCCAGCACGCAAATGCCCACGGCGGTGCGTGGCGCCATCGCCGGCGCGCTGGGCCTGCCGCCCGAGGCGGTGCGCGTGCGCGTGGGCGACGTCGGCGGTGGCTTCGGCATGAAGACCAGCTTCTATCCCGAGGACGTGGTCATCGCCTGGGCCGCGCGCCACACCGGCCGGCCGGTGCGCTGGAGCGGCGAGCGCGGCGAGGAGTTCCTCTCCACCACCCATGGGCGCGACGTGCAGGCCCACGCCGAGCTGGCGCTGGCGGCCGATGGCCGCATCCTGGCGCTGCGCGTGCAGTCGCACGCCAACGTGGGGGCCTACGCGTTGCCCACGGGGGTGGCGATCCAGTTGCTGATCGGCCCCTGGGTGCAGACCAGCGTGTACGACGTGCCGGTGATCGACTTCCACTTCCGCGCCGTGCTGACGCACCAGGCGCCCACCGGCGCCTACCGCGGCGCCGGCCGCCCCGAGGCCATCTTCAACATCGAGCGCTTGATGGACGAGGCGGCGCGCCAGAGCGGCATCGACCGCATCGCCCTGCGGCGGCGCAACTTCATCCGCCCCGAGCAGATGCCCTACACCAACCCGATGGGCCAGACCTACGACGTCGGCCGCTTCGAGCGCGTGCTGGAGCAGGCGCTGCCGCTGGCCGACTGGGACGGCTTTGCCGCGCGCGCCGCGCAGTCCGACGCGCGCGGACTGTGGCGCGGCCTGGGCATCGCCACCTTCCTGGAATGGACCGGCGGCAACGTGTTCGAGGAGCGCGTCACCGTGGACGTCAAGAGCGACGGCTTCATCGAGGTGTTCTCCGCCGTCAACCAGATGGGCCAGGGCATCGCCACCTCGCTGGCGCAGCTGGTGGTGGACGCCTTCGACGTGCCGATCGAGCGGGTGCGCGTGGTGCTGGGCGACACCGAGCGCGGCAACGGCTTTGGCAGCGCCGGTTCGCGCTCGCTGTTCACCGGCGGCTCGGCCATGCGCTCGGGCGCCGAGCACACGCTGGCGCAGGCCCGGCAGCTGGCGGCGCGCGAGCTGGAGGCCGCGCCCGAGGACATCCGCTACGCGGCGGCGCGCTTTCACGTGGCCGGCACCGACCACGCCATCGGCCTGTTCGAGCTGGCCGGCCGCCAGCCCCAGGGCCACATCTTCGTCGACCACACGCACCGCGTCAGCGGCCCCACCTGGCCCAACGGCTGCCACATCTGCGAGGTGGAGCTCGACCCGCAGACCGGCGCCGTGGCCCTCGTGGGCTACGCCAGCGTCAACGACGTCGGGCGCGTCATCAACCCGCTGATCGTGCGCGGCCAGCTCGACGGCGGCGCGGTGCAGGGCATCGGCCAGGCGCTGTGCGAGCAACTGGTGTACGACGACGCCAGCGGTCAGCTGCTCACCGGCAGCCTGATGGACTACGCCGTGCCGCGCGCGCACGATCTGGCCACCTGGTTTCGCACCGAGATGGACGAAGCCACGCCCTGCGCCAACAACCCGCTGGGCGTCAAGGGTGTGGGCGAGCTGGGCACCATCGGCGCCACGCCGGCGGTGGTCAACGCCGTGGCCGACGCCCTGGCGCGCGCCGGCCGGGCCGATCTGGCCCCGCGCCTGCAGATGCCCTTGAGCCCGGCGCGGCTGTGGACGCTGCTGCATGAAGCATGACCGCGCTGCGCCTGCTGGCGGCGCACGACAGGTGCCGCTTCAAGCAAAATACCAGCCTGGCGCTTGCCTGGCGAGCGCCAACAGCTATCAATTCAGTAGTATTCCATGAGCGACATCTCACCCCGCTGCCATGCCCTGGTGCCCTGCGCCGGCAGCGGCTCGCGCGCCGGCACGGCGCAGCCCAAGCAGTACCAGCCGCTGGCCGGGCGGCTGCTGGTGCAGCACACGCTGGCGGCGCTGGGTGCGGTGGCGCGCATCGACCGCCTGCTGGTGGTGGTGGCGCCGGGCGACGACACGCTGCGCCAGCCCGGCGCGCGCTGGCAGCTGGCCGACTGCGGCGGCGCCACGCGCGCCGAGAGCGTGTGGAACGGCCTCGACCACCTGCTGGCCAGCGGCGCCGCGCCGCAGGACTGGGTGCTGGTGCATGACGCCGCGCGCTGCCTGCTCACCCCGGCGCTGGTCGATGCACTGATCGACGCCTGCCTGCCCGACGCCGTGGGCGGCCTGCTGGCGCTGCCGTTGCCCGACACGCTCAAGCGCGCGCAGGACGGCCGCGTGGCCGCCACGGTGGAGCGCGCCGACAAATGGCTGGCGCAGACGCCGCAGATGTTTCGCATCGGCGCGCTGCGCGCCGCGCTGGCGCCGCACGCCGCCAGCGGCTTTGCCGGCATCACCGACGAGGCCAGCGCCATGGAGGCGGCCGGCCAGCGCCCGCTGCTGGTGCGCGGCAGCGCGCAGAATGTGAAGATCACCTACCCGGAGGACTTTGCCTTGGCCCAGGCCGTGCTGCAGGCGCGCGCATCATGAGCGCGCCCACTCCTCAAACGCCCGCCGTGCCGCCGTTTCGCATCGGCGAGGGGTGGGACGTGCACGCGCTGGTGCCCGGCCGGCCGCTGTTGATCGGCGGCGTGCACGTTCCGCACACGCACGGGCTGCTGGGCCATTCGGACGCCGACGTGCTGCTGCACGCCATCACCGACGCGCTGCTGGGCGCGGCCGGGCTGGGCGACATCGGGCGGCATTTTCCGGACACCGACGCGCGCTTTGCCGGCGCCGATTCGGGACTGCTGCTGGCCGAGGCGGCGCGCCGCGTGGGCGAGCGCGGCTGGCGCGTTGGCAACATCGACAGCACCGTCATCGCCCAGGCGCCACGCCTGGCGCCGCACATCCCGGCCATGGTGGCGCGCATTGCCCAGCTGCTGGCGCTGGCGCCCGATCAGGTCAACGTCAAGGCCAAGACGGCCGAGCGCCTGGGGCCCGTGGGGCAGGGCGCGGCGATCGAGGCGCGCGCCGCAGTGCTATTGTTCAGATAGCTGCTGGCGCTGACCAGGAAAGCGCCAGGCCCGCTTTTTTCTTGAAGTAACCTCGTCATGCGTCGCCAGGCGCGTCATCCGCGCCGCTTGCGCGTGGTGGACGGGGCGGGGCGGCCGTCGGGGGCCGGCTGCAGCCGGATCACCGCCATCAGGCCGCCGCTGGGGCTGTTGGCCAGGGTGAGCTCGCCGCCCATGTGGCGCACCATCTTGGCGACGATGGACAGGCCCAGGCCGGCGCCGGTGGCCTCGGTGCGCGCGGTGTCGCCGCGAAAGAACGGCCGCGTCAGGATGGCCAGCTGCTCCTCGGGCACGCCGGGGCCGTGGTCGCGCACGCGCAGCGTCACCCCGTGCTCGCGCGCGGTGGCGGCGATGCGCACGCGGGCGATGCCGCTGTCGGCGCTCTTGCCGTAGCGGCGGGCGTTTTCCAGCAGGTTGGCCAGCACGCGCGACAGCTCGACCTCGTCGCCCATCACCTGCAGCTCGGGCGCCACGTCGATCTGCACCTGCATGTCGTCGCGGCTGGCAAAGGGCTGGGCCGCGGCCTGTGCCAGCGCCGCCAGCGGCAGCGCCTGCAGGCTCACATGGTCGGGCCGGGCGTAGTCGAGGAACTTGTCGATGATGGTGTCGACCTGGGCGATGTCGGCCACCATGTGCTCGCGCGCCTCGGCGTCGGGCACGCTCAGCTCGGTTTCCAGCCGCAGGCGCGCCAGCGGCGTGCGCAGGTCGTGCGAGATGCCGGCCAGCATCTCGGCGCGCTCCTGCTCGATGCGCGACAGCTCCTCGGCCATGCGGTTGAAGCCGATGTTGACGGCGCGGATCTCGCGCGCGCGGGTCGATTCGTCCAGCCGGCCTTGCCGGTAGTCGCCCTCGCGCACGCGCTCGGCGGCGTTGGCCAGCTGGCGCAGCGGCCGGTTGATGTAGCCCGCCAGCAGCGCCGCGCCCAGCAGCGAGGCCGCGCCCAGCGTGGCCAGCCACAGCAGCCAGGCGCTGCCGCTGAGCAGGGTGCCGATGCGCGAGCGGTCCATCAGCAGCCAGTACGAATCGCCCTCGATCGAGAAGCCGACCCACAGCCCTTCCTCGCCGTTGACGCGGCGCGCCACCACCGTGCCCAGGCCCAGGCGGGCGACGATCTCGCCGCTCATCCGGCGCTCCAGCACGGTGTGGTTGAACAGCTCGAAGCGGTCGCCCGGCTCGCGCGGGGCGATGCGCACCTTCTCCTGCTCGGCCAGCGTCTTGATCAGCGACACGCGGGCGATGGCGTCGGAGTGGATCAGCGCCGCGCGCGACAGGTTGACCATCGAGGCGATCTGGCGCGCGTTGTCGATCACGCGCGGCTCGTACTCGAGCGCGCGGAACATCTGGTACCAGCCCAGCGTGGTGCCCAGCAGCAGCAGCGCCAGCAGGAAGAAGGTGCGCCAGAACAGGCTGAAGCCGAACGGCGCGCGCTGCTGCTCCAGCTCCGGCTCCAGCGGCGCGTTGCTGGAGTCGGCGAGCTGATCGGGCCGCGTGCTCGACGCCTCGATATCCGTCATCGGCGGCGGCAGCGTCGGGCCCGCGGACATGCCGAAGGCGCGCTCGGGCATGACCGTCAGCTGGTGCCGTCGGGCACGAACACGTAGCCCACGCCCCACACGGTCTGGATGTAGCGCGGGCTGGCGGCGTCCTGCTCGATCAGCTTGCGCAGGCGCGAGACCTGCACGTCCAGGCTGCGGTCGAAGGGCTCGAACTCGCGCCCGCGCGCCAGCTGCGCCAGCTTCTCGCGCGACAGCGGCTGGCGCGGATGGCGCACCAGCGCCTTCAGCATGGCGAACTCGCCGGTGGTCAGCGGCACTTCCTCGCCGTTCTTGTGCAGCGTGCGCGCGCCCAGGTCGAACACGAATGGGCCGAAGCTGACCGATTCGTTCTCGGCCGACGGCGCGCCGGGCGCTTCCATTGGCGGGCGGCGGCGCAGCACGGCGTGGATGCGCGCCAGCAGCTCGCGCGGGTTGAAGGGCTTGCCCAGGTAGTCGTCGGCGCCGACTTCGAGGCCGACGATGCGGTCGACGTCCTCGCCCTTGGCGGTCAGCATGATGATGGGCGTCTTGTCGCCGGCCGCGCGCAGGCGGCGGCACACCGACAGGCCGTCCTCGCCCGGCATCATCAGGTCGAGCACGATCAGGTCGATGGTGTCGCGCAGCATCACGCGCGACAGCGCCTTGGCGTCCTCGGCGACGATGACCTCGAAACCCTCCTGCGCCAGGTAGCGACGCAGCAGGTCGCGGATGCGGGCATCGTCGTCGACGATGACGATCTTGTCGACTCGGTTGGCAGTCTGGTTCATCCAGCACCTTTCAGGCGTATTTGTAACAGGCCCATTTTGACCCTGAAAGCGTGACGAATTCGGGGTTTTCCCGGCCAGCTTTTCACAGTGTTACACGTGTTGCCTCGCTGGTCAGCTATCTGGCGGACGCACACGTCATCCACGTGGGATGGTCGCGGGTTGATATGGACATGAACCGCTGGACATTGCTGCTGTGGGCCTGGGGCGCCGTTGCGCTGCCGGCCTGCGCGCGCGCGCAGGCCGCGGGCGAATCGGCCGAGACCGGGCCGACCGCCGCGCCGGCCACGGTGTCCGCGGCCGCGATCGCGCGCAGTCCCCTGTGGCAGGCGGTGGAGTCGGCGTTTCGCCAGCGCGACGCGGCCCCCGTCCCGGTCGTCGACCGGCGCCTGAACGCCGAGCAGCGCCAGCAGCTGCGCGAGCAGATCCGCCGCGCCGCCCCGCGCGGCGAGCGCCGCGGCGTGGCCGAGGTCACCCAGCTGGAGCCGCGCTGAGGCGCGACGCCCGCGCGTGTCATCATGGCGCCCCGCGCCACCGGGCGCGCCGACCGCTTTTTCGATCCATCATGACCGCCTGCTTTGTTCGCGTCGCCGCCCTGGGCCTGCTGGTGCTCGGCGCCGGCATGTCCCCGGCCAGTGCGCAGACGACCACGGTGCCCGCGCCCATGACCTCCACCCAGAACGCGCCCCACAACGTGCTCCAGCTGTCGGCCAGTGGCCAGGTCGAGGTCGAGCAGGACCTGCTCACCCTGTCGCTCGGCGCCACGCGCGAGGGCGCCGACGCCGCCAGTGCGCAGGCCAGCCTGCGCCAGGTGCTGGACGAGGCGCTCAAGCAGGTGCGGCCCAGCGCCCAGCCGGGCCAGATGGACGTGCGAACCGGCGCCTTCAGCGTGTACCCCCGCTACGACCGCAATGGCCGCATCGGCGGCTGGCAGGGCCGCGCCGAGCTGATCCTGGAAGGCCGCGACTTCGCCCGCATCACGCAGGCGGCCGCGCGCGCCAGCTCGATGGGCATCGGCCAGCTGGCGTTCGGCCTGAGCCGCGAGCAGCGCGCCCGCGTCGAGGCCGAGGCGCAGGCGCAGGCCATCGAGCGCTTCAAGGCCCGCGCGGCCGACATCGCGCGCGCCTTCGGCTTTGCCGGCTACACGCTGCGCGAGGTCAGCGTCAGCGGCGACGCGGGCGACATCGCCCCGCGCATGGTCGGCATGGCCAGCCCGGCGCGCGCCATGGCCGCCGACGCCCCGGTGCCGGTCGAGCCGGGCCGCGCCCTGGTGCAGGTCACGGTGTCCGGCACGGTGCAGGCACGCTGACGCCCGGCAAGCGGTCTTTAGGTCGCCAGCCCTTGCGCGGCAATCGTCATACGCTATATATTTAATAGTAATCAATGGCGCCTGGACTGCCCCGGCGCCGCGCCGCGAGGCGGCACTTGATTTACCATGAGCCGATTCCGGCCCCCACCCATCGACCGAAAGTCCGCCATGACCGAGCCTGTCCTGCACCACGTCAGCTGTCCCGACGCCAGCGGGGGGCACCGCATGGCCTATTGGCAGTGGGGTGACGCGGCCGCCGCGCACCTGGTGGTGTGCGTGCATGGCCTGTCGCGCCAGGGGCGCGACTTCGACGTGCTGGCGCGGGCACTGCTGGCGCGTGCCGCGGCGCAGGGCCAGGCGCTGCGCGTGGTCTGCCCGGACGTGGTGGGGCGCGGCGACAGCGACTGGCTGAAGGAGCCGATGGGCTACCAGTTCCCCACCTACGTGGGCGACATGCTGACCCTGCTGGGCACGCTGGCGCAGCAGGCGCCGATCGCGCGGCTGGACTGGGTGGGCACCAGCATGGGCGGGTTGATCGGCCTGATGCTGGCCGGCGCGCCCGACCTGCCGCTGCCGCTGCCCATGCGCCGGCTGGTGCTCAACGACGTCGGCCCGGTGATCGAATGGCAGGCGCTGCAGCGCATCGGCCAGTACCTGGGCAAGAGCGGCCCGTTCGAGTCGGTCGAGGCGGGCGCGGCGCGCCTGCGCGAGCTGGCGCCCGGCTTCGGCCCGCACACCGACGCGCAATGGCTGGCGCTGTCGCGCCCCATGCTGCGGCCGGCGCCGCAAGGCGGCTGGCGCCTGCACTACGACCCGGCCATCGCCGTGCCCTACGCCGCCGTGACGGAGGAGTCGTCCGCGCAGGGCGAAGCGCTGCTGTGGCAGCTCTACGACCAGGTGACGGCCGAGACGCTGGTGCTGCGCGGCGCCGACTCCGACCTGCTGTCGGCCGCCACGGCCCGCGCCATGCAGGCGCGCGGCCCGCGCCCGCGCGTGCTGGAATTCGCCGGCGTCGGCCATGCGCCCACCCTGGTGGCCGACGACCAGGTCGCCGCCGTGTGCGACTTTCTGCTGCGGGCGGACCGCGCGCCATGAAGACGCTGGCGGTGGCGCCTGCCGGGACGCGCCAGCCGGTGGCCGACGTCGTCGTCGCCACCGGTGGCGGGCAGCCCGACGGGGGCGAGCTGCGTGCCCGCGCCCGCGCCTTTGCCGAGCCGCTGCTGGCGGGCGAGACCACCGCCTCGGGCGAAAACGTGCTGAGCCACGCCGACGCGGTGGCCGACATCCTGGCGGGCATCGGCGGCTCCGAGGCGCTTCAGGCGGCGGCCTACCTGAGCTACGCCAGCGCCCAGCTCAACCGGCCGGAAGAGGTCATCGGCAAGGCCTTTGGCGACAGCGGGGCGCGCTTGGCCATCGAAACCTCGCGGCTGGAGCAGCTGCAGCAGCGCTCGCGCGCCAGCCGGCAGGAGCTGTCGGCCGACACCGAGCAGGCCAGCCAGCAGACCGAATTCGTGCGCAAGATGCTGCTGGCCTTCTCGCGCGATTTGCGGGTGGTGCTGCTGCGCCTGGCCTCGCGCCTGCAGACCCTGCGCTATTACGCCGCCGCGCGCCGCGCGCCACCGCCTGGCCTGCTGCGCGAATCGCACGAAGTCTTCGCCCCGCTGGCCAACCGCCTGGGCATCTGGCAGGTCAAGTGGGAGATGGAGGACCTGGTGTTCCGCGCCCAGGAGCCCGACACCTACCGCCACATCGCCGGCCTGCTGGACGAAAAGCGCGTCGAGCGCGAGCTGGCGCTGGAGCAGCGCCGCGCCGCCATCGAGGCCGCGCTGCGCGCGCAAGGCATCGACGCCAGCGTCAGCGGCCGGCCCAAGCACATCAGCAGCATCGTGCGCAAGATGCGCGGCAAGGCGCTGGACTTCGACCAGGTGTTCGACGTGCGGGCGCTGCGCATCCTGGTGCCGACGGTGGTGGACTGCTACACCGCCCTGGGCTGGGTGCACCAGCACTTCACCCCGGTGCCCGAGGAGTTCGACGACTACATCGCCCGTCCCAAGCCCAACGGCTACCGCTCGCTGCACACCGTGGTGCGCGACGCCGATGGCCGCGCCTGGGAAATCCAGATCCGCACCCACGACATGCACCAGCACGCCGAGCACGGCGTGGCGGCGCACTGGGCCTACAAGGAGGCCGGCACCAAAGGCTATGCCGGCGTCAGCGCGGCCGGCGAATACGACGCCAAGATCGCCGTGCTGCGCCAGCTGCTGGCCTGGGAGCGCGAGCTGTCCGGCGCCGCGCCGCAGCACGGCCTGTTCGACGACCGCATCTACGTGCTGACGCCCGAGGCGGCCATCGTCGAGCTGCCGGCCGGCGCCACGCCGGTGGACTTTGCCTACACCCTGCACACCGAGCTGGGCCACCGCTGCCGCGGCGCCCGCGTGGACGGCGCCATGCTGCCGCTGCACACGCCGCTGAAGAACGGCCAGACGGTGGAAATCATCGCCGCCAAGGAGGGCGGGCCCTCGCGCGACTGGCTCAACCCTGAGCTGCGCTACCTGGCGTCCTCGCGCGCCAAGGCCAAGGTGCGCGCCTGGTTCAACGCCCAGCACACGCGCGAAACCGTGGCGCGCGGCCGCGAGATGGTCGAAAAGCTGCTGCAGCGCGAAGGCCGCACCGCGCTGTCGCTGGAGCACCTGGCGAGCGAGCTGGGCTTCAAGACATCCGACGCCCTGTTCGAGACCGTGGGCAAGGACGAGCTGTCGCTGCGCGCCATCGAAACCGTGCTGCGCCCGCCCGAGCCGGCACCGGCGGCCGACGACCAGGTGCTGCTGCGCAAGGCGCGCCCCGACAGCGACGGCCAGCGCGGCGGCGTGCTGGTGGTCGGCCTCGACTCGCTGCTGACGCAGCCGGCGCGCTGCTGCAAGCCGGCGCCGCCCGACGACATCGCCGGCTACGTCACGCGCGGGCGCGGCGTCACCATCCACCGGCGCGACTGCGCCAGCTTTCGCGACCTGCAGGCGCGCGAGCCCGAGCGCGTGATCGAAGTCGGCTGGAGCACGCCCGCCACCGGCCATGCGCCCGCCTACCCGGTCGACGTGGCGGTGGAGGCGCTGGACCGCCAGGGCCTGCTGCGCGACATCTCCGACGTCTTTGCGCGCGAGAAGATGAACGTCATCGGCGTGCAGACGCAGTCCGTCAAGGGCTGGGCCTGGATGACCTTCACTGTCGAAGTCAGCGACACCCAGCGCCTGGCGCAGGTGCTGCGTCAGGTGCAGGACGTGGCCGGCGTGCGCGTGGCCAAGCGCCGCTGACGCCGGAATTCGTTATACTTGCGGGCTTCGAATCGATTTTCAGGCGCGTAGCTCAGTTGGTTAGAGCACCACCTTGACATGGTGGGGGTCGTTGGTTCGAATCCAATCGCGCCTACCAGACGCCAAGCCCGACACGGATGATTTCGTGTCGGGCTTTTTTGATCTGTGATCCATCAGGCGCGCCGTGTTGCGCATGGCCTGCGCGTCCACCGGCGCGGTGACCAGCTTCAGTGAGCCGACCCCACCGTCGGCCCGGCCATCGGCCAAGATCCGCGGCTCGGCGGCTTGATTCGATCGCCCTGGTTCTGCCGAAAGCCGACATGGCGGCACTTGTCGGACTCGGCCCGCCCCAGGGCCGATACCATGCCGCCTTGGCCGGCCCCCGCCGCTGCCTTGTCCCGCATGTCCCGCCCCACTTCTGACCCTCGCCCCGCCGATGCCGATCCGGCTCGCCTGGACGCCGCCATGGACGCCTTCGCGGCCGACCGGCCGGCGCTGCCGCTGGCGGTGGCGCTGAGCGGCGGCGCCGACTCCAGCGCGCTGCTGCTGGCCTGCGCCGCGCGCTGGCCGGGGCAGGTGCAGGCCTGGCATGTGCACCACGGCCTGCAGGCGGCGGCCGACGACTTCGAGCGTCATTGCGCCGACCTGTGCGCGCGCCTGGGCGTGCCCCTGCACGTCCGCCGGGTGGACGCGCGACCGGCGCCCGGCCAGAGTCCCGAGGCGGCGGCGCGTCACCATCGCTATGAGGCTTTTGACGCTCTGGCGCTTGCTGGACGAGCGCCAGAAGCTATCAAAACAGTAGTCATCGCGCAGCACGCGGACGACCAGGTCGAGACCCTGCTGCTGGCGCTGTCGCGCGGCGCCGGGCTGCCGGGCCTGTCGGCCATGCCGGCGCGCTGGTGCCGCGGCGAGGTGGCGTACCGGCGCCCGCTGCTGGGGGTGTCGGCGGCGGCCATCCGCGCCTGGCTGCGCGCGCGCGGCCAGCCTTGGGTGGAAGACCCGAGCAACGCCGACGAGCGCTACACGCGCAACCGCATCCGCGCGCGCCTGCTGCCGGCGCTGCAGGCCAGCTTTCCGGCGTTTCGCGCCACCTTTGCCCGCAGCGCCGCCCATGCCGCCGAAGCGCGGCAGATCCTGGACGAGGTGGCGGCACAGGACCTGGCGCAATGCGGCGTGCCACCGCGACTGGCGGCCCTGCAGGCGCTGTCGGCGCCGCGCCAGGCCAACCTGCTGCGCCACTGGCTGGCCACCGCCCACGCGCAGACGCCCAGCAGCGCGCAGCTGGCGGCGCTGCTGGCCCAGGTTGCCGCCGCCCGCACGCGCGGGCACGACATCCGCCTGAAGGTGGCTGGCGGCCTGGTACTGCGGCGCGGCGACGCGCTGCACTGGATGGCGCCGCCCCAGGCGCCCGAGGCCCAGGGTGGCCAACGCTAAAATACCCGGTTTGCCGCGACCGGCGTCGCGTGCGCCGACCTCGTCTCCCCCGAAGAATTCCATGGCATTGATCGTTCAGAAATACGGTGGCACCTCGATGGGCTCGACCGAGCGCATTGCCCAGGTCGCCAAGCGCGTGGCCAAGTGGGCGCGCGCCGGTCACCAGGTGGTGGTGGTGCCCAGCGCCATGAGCGGCGAAACCAACCGCCTGCTGGCCCTGGCCAAGGAGCTGGCGCCCGGCAAGCTGACGCAGGACTACTACCGCGAGCAGGACATGCTGGCCGCCACTGGCGAGCAGGCCTCGTCGGCGCTGCTGGCCATCGCGCTGCAGGCTGAAGGGCGGCCGGCCGTCAGCTACGCCGGCTGGCAGGTGCCCATCCGCACCAGCAACGCCTACACCAAGGCCCGCATCGACAGCATCGACGACCAGCGCGTGCGCGCCGACCTGGACGCTGGCAAGGTGGTCATCATCACCGGCTTTCAGGGCGTCGACGAGGGCGGCAACATCACCACCCTGGGCCGTGGCGGCAGCGACACCTCGGCCGTGGCGGTGGCGGCGGCGCTCAAGGCCGACGAGGCCATGATCTTCACCGACGTCGACGGCGTCTACACCACCGACCCGCGCATCGTCCCCGAGGCGCGGCGCCTGTCCAGCCTGAGCTTCGAGGAAATGCTGGAGATGGCCAGCCTGGGCAGCAAGGTGCTGCAAATCCGCTCGGTCGAATTCGCCGGCAAGTACAAGGTGCCCCTGCGCGTGCTGTCCAGCTTCACGCCCTGGGACATCGACGTCGCCGAAGAGGCGCGCTCCGGTACCCTGATCACTTTCGAGGAAGACGAACACATGGAAAAAGCCGTCGTTTCCGGCATTGCCTTCAACCGTGACGAAGCCAAGATTTCGGTGCTGGGCGTGCCCGACAAGCCCGGCATCGCCTACCAAATCCTGGGCGCGGTGGCCGACGCCAACATCGAGGTCGATGTCATCATCCAGAACATCAGCAAGGACGGCAAGACCGACTTCTCCTTCACCGTCAACCACGGCGACTTCGCCCGCGCGATGGACCTGCTGAAGGACAAGGTGGCCCCGGCCCTGGGCGCCGCCGACGTGGTGGGCGACCCGCGCATCTGCAAGGTCAGCATCGTCGGCATCGGCATGCGCAGCCACGTGGGCGTGGCCAGCCAGATGTTCCGCGCGCTGAGCGAGGAGGGCATCAACATCCAGATGATCTCCACCAGCGAGATCAAGACCTCGGTGGTGATCGACGAGAAATACATGGAACTGGCGGTGCGCGCGCTGCACCGCGCGTTCGACCTCGACCAGCCGCCCGCCGCCACCTGATGGTGGCATAATGCAGGATTGCTTCTGGAGACGTGACCGAGTGGCCGAAGGTGCTCCCCTGCTAAGGGAGTATGGGGTGTAGAGCCTCATCGAGGGTTCGAATCCCTCCGTCTCCGCCAGAAGACCCAAGCACAAGCGGCCCCAGGGCCGCTTTTTCGTGGGCGCTGCACGACGGTGAGGTGGCTGCGATCAGGCCGCCAATGTCTGTCAGGGCTTATGTGTGCGGTGCCAGCAGCTACAAATGGCAGAGCGCGCCCGAAGGGCAGGCCGGTACTATGACCTTGGTCGACCTGCGCGAAGCGCTGACTTTGGTCAGGCGGGTTATCCCGCCTGACCAAAGTCACTGCTCCCTCTCTCACCCCGGATAGCTACACTCAGTGAGCCCGCTCGACATGGACACCGCCGCGTTGTAGCTCCCTCTCTCACCCCGGATAGCTACACTCGGGGGGGGGGGGTGGCTACCAAGAATGATGTTGTAGCTCCCTCTCTCACCCCGGATAGCTACACTCGTGACCTGCTGCCGCGCCACGCGATGCCGCGTTGTAGCTCCCTCTCTCACCCCGGATAGCTACACTCCAGGCCCTGCGCGACTTCATCGAGCGCATCGTTGTAGCTCCCTCTCTCACCCCGGATAGCTACACTCCGGAAATGGCGGCCGCAATGGCGACTACTAGTTGTAGCTCCCTCTCTCACCCCGGATAGCTACACTCACAACTGGTGGCAGCGCACGCTGTCTGGAAGTTGTAGCTCCCTCTCTCACCCCGGATAGCTACACTCTTCGTGTTTGGGCTCGAAAGAACGCTGAACGTTGTAGCTCCCTCTCTCACCCCGGATAGCTACACTCGTCACCGAACACCAGGAGTAAGCAATGAGTGTTGTAGCTCCCTCTCTCACCCCGGATAGCTACACTCTTCTCGGTGTCGGCTGGCTCCATGGTGTCGGTTGTAGCTCCCTCTCTCACCCCGGATAGCTACACTCGCACTGGTCATTCGTGAGGGCTTGTCAGCCGTTGTAGCTCCCTCTCTCACCCCGGATAGCTACACTCAGACCTCTGCGAAACCCGCGCCCCGCTTGGCGGAGCGCGGGTTTTCGTTCTTCCAAAATAGGTCTCAGAACAGCGCGATCTGGGCTGCGTTGACCTTTTTTTCCTGAAACAGCGGCAGCCCGACCAGCAGTTTCATGCTGGCGAACTGCTTTTCGGTCACTGTCAGCACGCGCACCGAGCCTTCGGGCGGCAGGTTGGCCAGCAGGCGCTTCATGTGCTTGTCTGCCGCATCGCCACCATTCAATATGCGGCCATAGACCGAGAACTGGATCATGTCGTAGCCGTCGTTGATCAGGAAGCGCCGAAACACCGTGTAGGCGCGCCGATCGGCTTTGGTGACCACAGGCAGATCGAAGAACACCAGCATGCGCATGAACCGCCTCGTGTCCTGGCCCATGGCGTGCGCCGCTACATCTCGAATTGATGTTGCGCCAGACCGATCAGACCGGGAAGTTCCAGCATCTGTTCGTTGCCGCCGTCATACAGGCGCGCCAGTGCCTCGGCGGCTTGTTCGATCGAGGCCAGCACGCTCATGCGGCCGCGCGGCATGGCCACATCGACGTTGAGCAGGCCGATCAGCGCCACCTTGTCGGCCGGCTGCAAGTCGGCATCGTCGGGCTTGATGGGTTGCTGCGCCACATGCAGATCGACCACCGGGCGATAGGGCTCGATCAGATCGTCCGCGAGGTTGAAGGCGTTCTGTTCGCTGCTGTGGAACAGGCCCAGGCTGGGCAGCATGCCGTGCTGCACCAGCGCGCGGGCGCAGGCGCCGCGCATGACGGCGTAGCCATAGTCCAGCGCGGCGTTGACCCAGCCTGCCTGGCTGCGGTGGAAGCCGCGGCCAAACACCTGTGGAAAGAAGTAGCTGCTGGCCTGCCCCTCCAGGTTGCCAGCATCGCCCGAGCGCACGCGCCGCACGTAGGAGTGCAGGCGCTCGGCGTCGCCCCGGCCCAGCAGCTCCATGCAGCGCGCCTGGTTGCCGATCTTGGCGCGCACGATGGCGGCCCAGGCCCGTTTGGTGGTGGGTTTGTCCAGTTGCAGTTGCAGCCGCTGCATGCGCGTGGCGCGGCTGTGCGGCAGAAACGGCATGAAGATGCCGTTGGGCTGGTGGTTGTCGCCCGTGCTGTACAGGCCGATCCCGTAGTCGGCGCAGGCCGAGAGCACCGGGTGTGTCAGCGTGATCTCGCGGTGGTTGAGCACGATGACGGCAATGTCCTCGAACGGCACGCGCGCGCTTTGCGCCTGCTCGACGACCAGCGCGAAGTGCTCGCGCTTGAGCTTGGCCGGCTGGTTGATGACCACGCTACGCCAGACCACGGCGCACCTCCGGCGGGGCGGGGTAGACGCGGCCCAGCACGTCGACGTTGAACTTCTCCAGGGAAACGGCGGTTTTGACGCCGATGCCACGGATCAAACCGTCTTTACCGATCGCTGCTGATCTGTCGTGCGCCCACAGGTTGATTGCTCCCGTTGATCGATCAGTGCCCGAGTAATACCCAAGCGCTGAGTCTTTTTTGAGTGCAACTCGCACCAGATCATTAGGGTAAATAGAGAACAGAAACGCAAAGCTTTCGTCGATCAGCGTCCACTCGGTCTCATCCTTGAACGCCACGATCGCCCGATCCGGCAGCCCCGTCACCCGGTGATGCACATACACCGGAACCAGATGGAACTTGCCCGCCTTGGTGAATACGTCCACACGCAGCATGCTGTCGTTCTTGGCCAGGCCTCCGCGGATGGGGATGCCGCTTTGCTTGCCACGCACCAGTTTGACACTGCGCACAACGGGGCCGGTGGGCAGGCCGTTCCTGTCGGGTTTGTGCAGCGGGTTGTCGGGGCCGAAGGCCTTGTCGGCCTTGCCGCCATGGTCTTCGAGTCGCTTGCGGATGGCGGCGTAAAGCCGCTCGTTGCGGTGGGGATCGACGAAGTTGTCGAGATCGGCGGGCTTGAGGTCCTGCAACAGCACCTTCTCGATCACGCCGCCCTGGGCCTTGAGGCTCTCGGGCTGGGCATAGATCGTGTCCTTGTGCACGGCGCCGCCGTTGCGCCGCTGCGGCGCGCGCGAGACGAACAGCGTGCGCAGGCGTGCCAGATCGTCGTCCGAATAGGTGCCCAGGCGCTGCATGTCCGTGCGCAGCGCCGCCAGGTCGTCGGTGAACAGGCGCGCCTGCAGTTCGTGGCGGAAGTGCGGCCAGGGTTCAGGGAAGTAGTGCTTGCCGTGATCGAACGCGCAGGGGTCGAGGATTTCGCCAGTCTCCGGGTCGGGGAAGCCTTGCTTCAGGAATTCGATTTCCTTGCGGCGCGCATGGTCGGCCAGTGCCTTGACCATACTGTGTGTGCAGGCGGCCACGACGGCGGCATCGAGCGCGTGGTGGCGGTCGCTGTCCGAGCGCACCTTGGCAAGGCCCCAGCGCGCGCGCAGGAACCCAGTCAACTGGCCGCTCGCCACCACGCAGCGGCGGTTCAGGTCGCCGTCGGGGCGGGCGGCCAGTTGCAGGTGCTGCTCGATGTAGTTCTTGAAGAACCGGCAGATGTAGCGCGTGTCGTTGAGGTTGCGGTCGATGAAGCCACGTTGTTCGTCTGCGCTGTAGTTCTTGCGTAGCAGGCGGTTGCGCTTGGCCAGGCGGTAATTCTTGTTGCCCTGTACCCAGGCTGTGAAGGCGCGCCAGCGTTCACCCTCCTGCCCACCGTCGAGCGCAGTCAGGTATTCATAGGGCGTGCGGTTGCCCTTGTCCTGGTTCTCGCGTGTCAGCACCAGCACCTTGTTGTTCTTGCTGTCGTCATAGCTGCGCGAGTAGGGCAGGGCGTGATCGACCTGAGCATAGTTCGGGTCGTCCAGCACGCGCTGGATGTCAAGCGCTTGCTGGCTGTAAGCGCACTGGCCCAACTGCTCGCGGTAGAGCATCCATTTTTCAAATTCGCGCCCCTTGGGGTGATAGCCGAACTGCTCGGCGAATTGAGCGCGGGCCCGGTCGTTGCGATCGCGGAACTCGTCCTGGAGTTTTTGTACGTCGCGGCGCTCATCGAGGGGACGCGAGAGGTCGCGCGCCATCTCGATGTGCACGGCCATCGGGCTGCCGTATTCGCGGATCAGGGCGTTGACCACCTTGCGCGCCTGGTTGAGCGCGCGCAGCACCACGGGGTTGCGCGGGACGTCGGCGTCTTCGCGGAATTTCATCGATCCCACGCGGTCGTTCTTGCCACGGTATTCGCGCTGGGCCTCGTAGAACGGCGGCAGGTACAGGTGCTTGCCCGCATCGGGCTTGACGCGCTGGCTGTGGTGGCCGTACTCGGGAATCTTCGCCACGGCTTCGTCGTAGCGCAGGCCGGTTTCCATTGGCGGCACGATGCGTCGCAGCGCCTTGAGCGACAGACTGGAAAACTTGTCGAAGCTGATGCGCTCCAGCACCGGGATGCAGGCATCCGGCTCGGGCAGCGCAAGTGTGCGCAGTTCGCGGGTGATTTCGTCTCCGTCCTTGTACACGCTGAGCACGGTGGCGATCTGGTCGAGCAGCGTGGGGTTGCCCTCCAGCGCGGGGGTGCTGATGCGCTGCCACAGCGATTCGAGTCCTGCGGATTTGAACGCCTTGCGCAACTCGTGCCAAGCCGGCATCTTGACCAGCGGCTGATCTTCCGGGTCTTTGGCTTTCTCGCCTTCCGCCTGCGCCTGGCTGGGATAGGACAGGCCGCCAAAGCGCACGCTATCGTCCCAGAGTCCGGCCTTGACGAGGGCGGCCTTCAGGGTTTTGTACTTGAACGCCTCGGTCTGGTAGGGCAGCGGCAGGGCGATGGCACGCTCGGCTTCGTTCAAGGGGCGCGAGCGGCCGTCGATCACCACGCGCAAATTGTTCAGGCGCGTGAGCCACACATGGCGCTCGGCGCTGAAGCTGGCCTTGGGCGCGCGGTATTCGCTTTTCTCGAAGGTGCACTTGCCCAGCATCTTGAGCAGGTCGGCGCCCGCCAGCGCGGGCTTTTGCCGCCAGAACAGGCCGCTGCGGCGGTCGCCGTTGCCCAGGATCAGCGCCTCAAGGGGCTCGCTGGCGTGCGGGTTGCCCAGCGCGCGCTGGCGCTCGAACAGCAGCGCCAGTTCCTCGCCCAGCAGCACGCGCGAGAGCGCCTTGTCGTATTGCCCACGCTTGTTGCGCTGGGCGTCCGGGAATTCGGCCAGCACCATTTCGGCGGCGCTCCGGTAGCCCTTGTCCTTCATGCGGGCGGCGGTGTCTTTCAGGCCCTGCTTGACGCGACCGCCTTCCTTGTTGCTGTCGGCCTTGGCTTCCTCGGCCTTGCTGATCCAGTGAAAGCCGCGGTGCTTGCACAGGTGATACAGCACGCGCGCCCATTCCAGTGGCGTGAGCAGGCGATCCAGCCCTTCCACCCGCAGTCGCCAGGCACTGTCTGCGTAGGTGGGCGCTTTCGCGAAGAGCTTGGCATCCGCAATCAAGCCTTCACGCTTGAGCACGCGAGCGAGTTGTGTGAGGCGCCAGGCCCGGCGATACAGGCGCCGGCGCAGCAGCCGGGCTTGGCGGCGGGTGAGATTGAGCGGATCGCCTTCTTTGGCGGTCTCGGCCTTGTCGAAGCAGCGCACACCCAGGTCGATGATGCGCTGATCACCCAGCACCGCCCAGCCGACCGAGGCAATGCCGATATCCAATCCAAAGACGTACTGCGCCATGAAACCTCCCTTGCTATACTCGCTCCCGATTGTGGTTATCCGGGGTGAGAGCCGTTGCTGCAATAAGGAGGGGTCGCAAGACCCCGTCCGTACCCAAAGGCCTGACGGGGCAACCTGTCAGGCCTTTTCCTTGACCTCTTGGGTTGCGCGCCAAAGCGCATCGCCAAGCAGGTCGGCCTGGTCGGCTCAGCCCGCCTTCTTCTCCCTCGGCACCCGCCCCATCAGGTAGAACTCCGCGTTCGGCATCATGTTGCTGAAGGAGGCCATGCGGTTGGACAGGCCGAAGAAGGCGGTGATGGCGGTGATGTCCCAGATGTCCTCGTCGTCCAGGCCGTGGGCGTGCAGCGGGGCAAAGTCTTGCTCGCCCAGCTCGCGCGGGCGCTGGCTGACTTTCATCGCGAAGTCGAGCATGGCGCGCTGGCGCGGGGTGATGTCGGCCTTGTGGTGGTTGGTGGCCACTTGGTCGGCGACGAGGGGCTTTTTCTCGTAGATGCGCAGCAGTGCGCCGTGCGCCACCACGCAGTACAGGCAGCCGTTGGCGGCGCTGGTGGCGGTGATGATCATTTCGCGGTCGCCCTTGCTCAGGCCGCTGGTGCGGCCGCTGGCTTCGGGCTCCATCAGCGCGTCGTGGTAGGCGAAGAAGGCGCGCCATTCGGCCGGCCGGCGTGCCAGCGCCAGGAACACGTTGGGGATGAAGCCGGCCTTGGCCTGCACTTCAAGAATTTTGGCGCGAATGTCCTCGGGCAGGCTGTTCAGGTCGGGCAGGGGGTAGCGGCTCATGGGGGCTCCTCGCGTGGGTGGGTCAGGGTCATTATGCTGACTGCCTTTGTCCTCAGGAGTGACCCGCATGCGACTGCCCCAAGACCCGGCCTTCCAGGATGGCCTGAAGACGCGCCGCCAGGTGATGGGCGACGATTTCGTCGACCGCGCGCTGGCCGGCGCCACGCCGTTCACCGAGCCGATGCAGCACTACATCACGCGCAACGCCTGGGGCGACGTGTGGCAGCGGCCCGGACTGGACCTGAAGACGCGCAGCCTGGTGACGGTGGCCATGCTGACCGCGCTGGGTCGCCAGCACGAGCTGAAGGGCCATGTGCGCGGCGCGCTGAACAACGGCGCGACCACGGCCGAGATCCAGGAGGTGCTGCTGCACGCCAGCATTTACTGCGGCGTGCCGTGCGCGGTGGAGGCCTTTCGCAGCGCCGCCGAGGTGGTCGACGGCCCTCCTGCTGGTTCTGAAAAGAAATAGCGCCTGGCGCCCGTCTGGCAAGCGCCGACAGCTATGAAATTTGTAGTTTCTACGGCGGCCGGTGGCGCCTCATGGCCCGCCCATGAGCTTTTGCACCAGATCGGCCGTGGTGCTGGCGCGGTACTTGCGCATCAGCTTGGCGCGGTGCACCTCCACCGTGCGGTGGCTCAGGCCCAGGGCGCGGCCGATTTCCTTGCTGGTCAGCCCGCGCGTCAGCTGGGCGGCGACTTCGCGCTCGCGCGGGGTCAGCACGGCGCCGATGGGGCGCTGCGCGCTCAGGTCCTCGAAGGTCCAGATGCCGGCGTCGTGCGGCGCGCGGCGGTCGATGGCGCGGCCGGTGACGTGGCACCAGAAGGCTTCGCCCGCGTGGCGGCCATCCACGCGCTTCATCACCCGGTTGTCGGCGTACACGCCGTCGCGCAGCAGCACGGGGGCGATGCGCGCGCCGAAGCGCTCGTATTCGTCGGCGCTGGGGTAGAGAATGCGAAAGCTCTGACCGATGAGCTGCGCCGGCTCGGCGCCGAAGATCTCGCACACGCGCGCGTTGCAGTCGACGATGTGGCGCTGGCGCGAGAGGATCAGCCCGACCGGCGCCAGCTGGAAGGCCATGCGGTAATCCGGCGGCGGCGGCGCGGGGTCGGTGGCGGGCGGGGCAGGGATCGCCATTACGAAATACTACGTAGTCGATTACGTAGTATCGTTGACGCCGTTGTTCTGCCTGATGTTTGTCCGAGATTCTGCAACTGGAGAGAGACCCGTGAACAAGATCTACCCATCGGCCGCCGAGGCGCTCAAGGGCGTCGTCAAGGACGGTCAGCTGCTGGCCGTCGGCGGCTTCGGCCTGTGCGGCATTCCCGAGGCGCTGATCGACGCGCTGCGCGACAGCGGCGTGAAGAACCTGACGGCGATCAGCAACAACGCCGGCGTCGACGGCTTCGGCCTGGGCAAGCTACTGGAGACGCGCCAGATCAAGAAGATGATCAGCTCCTACGTGGGCGAGAACAAGGAGTTCGAGCGCCAGTTCCTGGCCGGCGAGCTGGAGCTGGAGTTCACCCCCCAGGGCACGCTGGCCGAGAAGCTGCGCGCCGGCGGCGCCGGCATTCCGGCCTTCTTCACCAAGACCGGCGTCGGCACCCTGGTGGCCGAGGGCAAGGAGCTGCGCGAATTCGACGGCCAGACCTACGTCATGGAGCGCTCGCTGGTGGCCGACGTGGCCCTGGTCAAGGCTGACGTGGCCGACCGCAGCGGCAACCTGCGCTTCAACCTGACGGCGCGCAACTTCAACCCGGCGGCGGCGATGTCCGGCAAGGTCTGCATCGTCGAGGTCGAGCGCATCGTGGCCAACGGCGAGCTGGCGCCGGACGACATTCACCTGCCCGGCATCTACGTGCACCGCATCGTGCACAACCCCACGCCCGAAAAGCGCATCGAAAAGCTCACCCTGCGCGAGCACAAGTAATCAAGGAGATCGAGACATGGCCTGGACCCAAGACCAGATGGCCGCGCGCGCGGCGCAGGAGCTGCAGGACGGCTTTTACGTCAACCTCGGCATCGGCATTCCCACCCTGGTGGCCAACCACGTGCCCGCCGACAAGGAGGTGTGGCTGCAATCGGAGAACGGCATGCTCGGCATCGGCCCGTTCCCGACCAAGGACGAGGTGGACGCCGACCTGATCAACGCCGGCAAGCAGACCGTCACCACCATCAAGGGCAGCTCGATCTTCGGCAGCCACGACAGCTTTGCCATGATCCGCGGCGGCAAGATCAACCTGTCCATTCTGGGCGCCATGCAGGTCACCGACAAGGGCGACCTGGCCAACTGGATGATCCCGGGCAAGATGGTCAAGGGCATGGGCGGCGCCATGGACCTGGTGGCCGGCGTGGCGCGCGTGATCGTGCTGATGGAACACGTCGCCAAAAAGAAGGACGGCAGCACCGACATGAAGATCCTGCCCCAGTGCACGCTGCCGCTGACCGGCGTCGGCGTGGTCGACCGCATCATCACCGACCTGGGCGTGTTCGATGTCACCGACCAGGGCCTGAAGGTCGTCGAGCTGGCGCCGGACGTCAGCTTCGACGAAGCGCAGGGCAAGACGGGCGTCAAGCTGCTTCAATAACAGTAGCTGCTCGCGCAAGCAGGTAAAGGGCTAGCAGCCGACTTAACACATCCGGACGCGAAGGGCGCGAAGATCACGCGAAGGACGCGAAAGAGAAATTTTGGTTTCTTTCGCGTTTTTCGCGCACTTTTCGCGTTCTTCGCGTCCGGTTTTCATTTTCCAAGCACGAAAGGACCACCACATGTCACTGAAAGGCAAGACCGCCCTCGTCACCGGCTCGACCAGCGGCATCGGCCTGGGCATCGCCATCGAACTGGCCAGGCAAGGCGCCCAGATCGTGATGAATGGCTTTGGCGACGTGGATGCGCCGCGCCGGCAGATCGAGGCCTGCGGCGTGCAGACCGCCTACCACGGCGCCGACATGAGCAAGCCGGCCGAGATCGAGGCCATGATGGCCTTCGCGGCCGAGAAGTTCGGCGGCGTCGACATCCTGGTCAACAACGCCGGCATCCAGCACGTCTCGCCGATCGAGAGCTTTCCCACCGAGCGCTGGGACGCCATCATCGCCATCAACCTGTCGTCGGCGTTCCACACCACGCGGCTGGCGATCCCGCACATGAAGCAGAAGAACTGGGGCCGCATCATCAACATCGCCTCGGTGCACGGGCTGGTGGCGTCGCGCGACAAGTCGGCCTACGTGGCGGCCAAGCACGGCATCGTCGGCCTGACCAAGGTCACCGCGCTGGAGCTGGCCACCACCGGCGTCACCGCCAACGCCATCTGCCCCGGCTGGGTGCTGACGCCGCTGGTGCAAAAGCAGATCGACGCGCGCGCCGCGGCCGAGAAGATCAGCACCGAGCAGGCCACGCGTGAGCTGCTGGGCGAGAAGGAGCCCTCGCTGCAGTTCACCACGCCCGAGCAACTGGGCGCCATGGCGGTGTTCTTCTGCTCGGCGGCGGCGGCCAACGTGCGCGGCCAGGCCTGGGCCAACGACGGCGGCTGGACGGCGCAGTAAGCCGGACGCGCCGTGGGACCCGTGCGCCTGATGCTGCTGGCGCTGGTGCTGGCGCCGGCGCTGAGTCTGGCCTTTCAGCTGGGTCCGCTGGGTCCGCGGCTGGAAGCGCGGCTGACCCACGAGACGGAGAGCCAGCTCGCCCATGTGGCGGGGCGGCTCGGGCTGCTCCTGAAGGGCCGTGTTCACGAAGAAATCACCCAGCTCGCGCTGGAGTGCCCGGTGGCGCCCGAGCAGCTGGCCGACGACATCACCTGCGCCCAGGCCGACCAGCCGTTCGCATCGCCGTTCATCATCTACGGCGTGCGCTGGAACGATCTGCCGCCGTTTCTGCTGGCGCCGGGCGAGGGGCGCTGCGAAGCCTATGGCAAGGCCTGCGTCAACCAGACGGTGCGCTTTTCGACTCAGCCGGTCTGCTGGTATTGCCTGTTTTCGCAAGCGCAGAAGATCGCGCCGTCCACGCGCATCGTGGGCTGCAATCGGCAGCCCGGGGAAGTGGTGGGCAACGTGATGACCCGCTCCCACTTTGGCGATCTGCAATGGCTGCACGCCATGGCCAGCGGTGAAGGCATCCCGGCCGAAATCACGCGGCGCGAAATCATCGACTGGATGGAATTTGCCTGGAAGGTGGCGTCGCGCGAGATCGCCGGGGCCCGGCTGTTGCGGGACGTGCCCATCGCCACCATTCAGTCGCGCTTTGGCTGCACCGGCTGGACGGTGGCCGATCTGTACATCCGGGGGCGGCAGGATGCGGCCAGCGGCTTGGCCCCGCGCCTGCATGACATCGCGTTCGGTTCGGTCCTGCACACGGTGCAGGACTCGTTTGCCGCCGGACATGTGCAGCGCGAGGAGCGGGCGCCGCGCGCACTGTGCGCCGACGCCCCCTACCCGATGCCGCCACGCGTGCTGGAGTTCCATGCCTACGGCGGTCAGGATGCCGCGCGCCATGACGAAGACGACACGCGGCTGGCGCTGCTGCGCGGACATCCGGTGGAGCAGTTTCCCGCCGCCGTGCTGGTCAGCCGCAACCTGTACCAACTCCATGATGCCCGCGCCAGCTGGAGCGAAGTGGCGCCTTACGCGCGCTGCCTGTTCGAGCCGGTGGATGCCAGCCGCCTGTCCAGCGCGGGTCAGGCCTATGATCGTCGCCGTTGACTCGGGGCGGCGGGCGTTGCGCCACCGTGGCACGGGGGCTTGATGCAAGTGTCCGATTTTTCCAGGAGGTAACGTCATCGCCATGACCACCCATGTTTTTCATCGCAGCCTGCGCGTGATCCCCCCGGTGGCCGTGCGCGGCCAGGGTGTGTGGCTGGAGGACGCCGCCGGGCGCCGCTACATCGACGCCTCGGGCGGCGCCGCCGTGTCCTGCCTGGGGCATGGCCACCCGGACGTGCTGGCCGCCATGCACCGGCAGATCGACCAGCTGGCCTACGCCCACACCAGCTTCTTCACCACCGAGGTGGCCGAGCAACTGGCCGAGCAGCTGGTGCGCACCGCGCCGGCGGGCATGAGCCACGCCTACTTCGTCAGCGGCGGCTCGGAGGCGGTGGAGGCGGCGCTGAAGATGGCGCGCCAGTACTACCTGGAGATCGGCCAGCCCGAGCGCAGCCACTTCATCGCCAGGCGCCAGAGCTACCACGGCAACACCCTGGGCGCGCTGGCGGTGGGCGGCAACGAGTGGCGGCGGCGCCAGTTCGCCCCGCTGCTGGTCGACGTCACCCACGTGTCGCCCTGCTACCCCTACCGCGACCAGCGCGAAGGCGAAACGCCCGAGCAGTACGGCCAGCGCCTGGCGCGCGAGCTGGACGAGACGATCCGCCGCGTCGGCCCCGGCAAGGTGCTGGCCTTCGTGGCCGAGACCGTGGGCGGCGCCACCGCCGGCGTGCTGGTGCCGGTGCCGGGCTACTTCAAGGCGGTGCGCGAGGTGTGCGACCGCCACGGCGTGCTGCTGATCCTGGACGAGGTGATGTGCGGCATGGGCCGCACCGGCACCCTGCACGCCTGCGAGCAGGAGGGCGTGGTGCCCGACCTGATGACCATCGCCAAGGGCCTGGGCGGCGGCTATCAGCCGATCGGCGCGGTGCTGGCGCAAGGCCAGCTGGTCGAGGCCATGTCGGCCGGCAGCGGCTTCTTCCAGCACGGCCACACCTACCTGGGGCACGCCGTCGCCTGCGCCGCCGCGCTGGCGGTGCAGCAGGTCATCGAGCGCGATGGTTTGCTGCAAAAAGTGCAGCGTGGCGCGCAGGTCCTGCATGCGCTGCTGGCTGAAAAGTTCGCCAAACACCCGCATGTGGGCGAGCTGCGCGGGCGTGGCTACTTCTGGGGCGTCGAGCTGGTGGCCGAGCGCGCCGGCAAAACCCCGTTCGACCCCGCGCGGCGCCTGCACGCGCGCGTCAAGAGCGAGGCTTTTGCACGCGGATTGCTGGTTTATCCCATGGGCGGCACGGTCGATGGGCGCTATGGTGATCACATCCTGCTGGCGCCGCCGTTCATCGCCACCGATGACGAGCTGGCGCTGATCGTCGAGCGGCTGGCCGAGGCCGTCGACGCGGCGATCGCGCAGGGCTAAGCCATCACCCGTCATTCACAGGAGACTTTGTCGCATGAGCCTTCGTCCCGTTCTCAAGACCCTGGCCGTCGTGGCCGCGCTGTCCACCGCCGCGCTGGCCGCGCCGGCATCGGCGCAGCAGAAGTTCGTCACCATCGGCACCGGCGGTGTCACCGGCGTGTACTACGCGGCGGGCGGCGCCATCTGCCGGCTGGTCAACAAGGACCGCGCCAAGCATGGCATCCGCTGCTCGGTCGAGTCCACCGGCGGCTCGGTGTTCAACGTCAACACCATCAAGGCCGGTGAGCTGGACCTGGGCTTTGCCCAGTCCGACGTGCAGTACAACGCCGTCAAGGGCCTGAGTCAGTTCAAGGACGGCGGCGCCGTGGCCGACCTGCGCGCCGTGTTCGCCGTCCACCCCGAGCCCTTCACCGTGGTGGCGCGCAAGGAGGCCAACATCGGCAAGTTCGAGGACTTCAAGGGCAAGCGCTTCAACGTCGGCAACCCCGGCTCGGGCACGCGCGCCTCGATGGAGGAGCTGCTGACCGCCATGGGCTGGAAGCTGTCGGACTTCGCCCTGGCCTCCGAGCTGAAGGCCGACGAGCACGGCCCGGCCCTGTGCGACGGCAAGATCGACGGCTTCTTCTACGGCGTCGGCCATCCCAGCGCCAACATCCAGGACCCGACCACCAGCTGCGGCGCCAAGCTGGTGTCGCTCACCGGGCCGGTGGTCGACAAGCTGGTGGCCGACAAGCCGTACTACGCCAAGGTCAGCATCCCGGCCGGCCTGTACCCCAACAACCCGCAGGCCACGCCGACCTACGGTGTGCTGGCCACCGTGGTGGCCTCGGCCAAGACGCCGGCCGACACCATCTACGCCGTCACCAAGGCGGTGTTCGACAACTTCGACGAGTTCAAGAAGCTGCACCCGGCGCTGGCCCACCTCAAGCCCGAAGACATGGTCAAGAACGGCCTGAGCGCGCCGCTGCACGACGGCGCCGCGCGCTACTACAAGGAAAAGGGCTGGATCAAGTAAGCCCCATGTGTTGGCTGGCGCCCCTCGGCGCCAGAGCGCGACCCCAGGGCGAAGGCGACTTCGCCCTTTTTTGATGCGCCCATCGTTCAGGGCGTTATCGGCCCCCGGCGCTTTCAGGTAGAGCGCGAGCAGCTACAAAAATCATAGTCAATCGAGCGGACGTCATGGCCACCGACATCGAGAAAGCACCCGAGGCGCTGCAGCAACTGGTCGCCGAAACCGACACCGGCGGGCGCAAGCCCGGCGGCTTCACGGCGCGGCTGATCTTTGGCCTGGCGCTGGCCTGGGCGCTGTTCCAGTTCTGGTATGCGTCGCCGCTGCCCTTCGTGCTGGGCTTGGGCATCCTCAACGACACCGAGGCGCGCGCCGTCCACCTGGCGTTCTCGCTGGCGCTGGCCTTCCTGGCCTGGCCGGCCTTCAGCAGTTCGCCGCGCCGCCACGTGCCGCTGCTCGACTGGGTGCTGGCCATCGCCGGCGCCTTTGCCGGCGCCTACCTGATGCTGTTCTATCGCGAGCTGGCCACCCGGCCGGGCCAGCCCAGCACCATGGACATCGTCACCGCCAGCGCCGGCCTGCTGCTGCTGCTGGAGGCCACGCGCCGCGCCGTCGGCTGGCCGATGGCGGCGCTGGCGACGCTGTTTCTGACCTACTGCATGGCCGGCCCCTGGATGCCCGAGGTGCTGGCGCACAAGGGCGCGTCGCTGTCGCGCCTGCTGTCGCACATGTGGCTGACCACCGAAGGCGTGTACGGCATCGCGCTGGGCGTGTCGGCCAGCACCATCTTCATCTACGTGCTGTTCGGCGCGCTGCTGGACCGCGCCGGCGGTGGCAACTACATGATGCAGGTCAGCTTTGCCGCCCTGGGCCACCTGCGCGGCGGGCCGGCCAAGGTGGCGGTGGTGTCGTCGGCGCTCAACGGCATGATCTCCGGCTCGTCGGTGTCCAACGTGGTGTCGGGCGGCATCTTCACCATCCCGATGATGAAGAAGGCGGGCTACGGCGGCGTCAAGGCCGGCGCCATCGAGACCATGAGCTCGGTCAACGGTCAGATCATGCCGCCGGTGATGGGCGCGGCCGCCTTCCTGATGGTCGAGTACGTCGGCATCCCGTATTCCGACGTGGTGCGGCACGCCTTTCTGCCGGCCTCGCTGTCCTATCTGGGGCTGCTCTACATCGTGCACCTGGAGGCGCTCAAGCTGGGCATCCAGCCGGCCGTGGGCGGCGTGGCGCGGCCCTGGCGCGAGCGGCTGATGCGCACGCTGATCGGCACCACCGGCTCGCTGGCGCTGGTGGGCGCGCTGTACTACCTGCTGCAGTTCTTCAAGAGCGCGCTGGGCGCCGCCGCGCCCTGGGCGGTGGGCGGCGCGCTGCTGGCCTTGTACCTGGTGGCGCTGCGCCAGGCCGCCGCCAGCCCCGACCTGCCGGAGGACATCGACGTGCATAACCCGCAGCGGCTGGAAACCTGGCCCACGGTGCGCGCCGGCCTGCATTACCTGATCCCCATCGGCGTGCTGATCTGGTGCCTGATGGTGGAGGAGATGTCGCCCGCGCTGTCGGCGTTCTGGGCCTGCGCCACGCTGATCGTGCTGATGCTGACCCAGCGGCCGCTGCTGGACGGCCTGCGCGGCGTGCGCACGCCCGGCGCCTGGCGCGAGGGCGGGCACGCCGTGGTGCACGGCTTTCACGACGGCGCGCGCAACATGATCGGCATCGGCGTGGCCACCGCCACGGCGGGCATCATCGTCGGCGCCATCACGCTCACCGGGCTGGGCCTGCGCATGACCGAGTTCGTCGAGTTCGTCTCGCAGGGCAGCGTGATCGCCATGCTGCTGTTCATCGCCTTCGTCTGCCTGGTGCTGGGCATGGGCGTGCCCACCACGGCCAACTACGTGCTGGTGGCCACGCTGATGGCGCCGGTGGTGGTCGAGCTGGGCGCGCAGGCGGGGCTGGTGATCCCGCTCATCGCGGTGCACCTGTTCGTCTTCTACTACGGCATCATGGGTGACATCACGCCGCCGGTGGGGTTGGCCACCTTCGCGGCGGCGGCGATCTCGGGCGAAGACGCCATCCAGACCGGCATCCAGGGATCGCTGTACGCGCTGCGTACCGTGATCCTGCCCTTCATCTGGATCTTCAATCCACAGCTGCTGCTGATCGACGTGCACGGCTGGGGCGAGCTGCTGCTGGTGGTGTCGGCCTGCACCCTGGCCATGCTGGGCTTTGCGGCGCTGACCATGAACTGGCTGCGCATCCGCATGCGCTGGTGGGAATTCGGCCTGCTGGCGCTGGCGGTGGTGATGCTGTTTCGCCCGGGGTTCTTCATGGACCGGCTGGCGCCCGAATACGCCCGCGCGCCCGCCGCGCAGGTGTACGAACTGGCGCGCGCGTTGCCCGACAAAGGCACGCTGGTGCTGGCCATCCAGGGCACCACGCTGGAGGGCGAGGCGGTCGAAAAGACCGTGGCCGTGCAGCTGGGCGCGCACGGCAAGGACGGCCGCGCACGCCTGGCCGACGCCGGCCTGACGCTGATGGCCCTGGGCGACGCGGTGCAGGTCGGGGCGGTGCGCTTTGGCTCGCAGGCACGCAAGTCGGGCTTCGAGCAGGGCTGGGACATCGCCTACGTGCAGGTGCCCACCGACCGGCCCAGCAAGAACTGGTTCCTGCTGCCCGGCATGCTGCTGATGGCCCTGGTCTGGGCCCTGCAGGGGCGGCGCATGCGGGCCATGGCGTCGGCCGTGCCGGCCTGACGCGGCGCTACGGACGCGCCCACGGCGCCCACAGACCCCACTCGGGGCCGGGCGCGGCCTCGATGCGCAAGGGGGCGCCGCTGGCGGGGTGATCCAGCACCAGCGCCTGCGCATGCAGCCACAGCCGCTGCGTGCCCAGCAGCGCGGCCAGCGCCCGGTTCAGCACCCCCTTGCCGTGCGTGGCGTCGCCGAGGATGGGATGCGCCATGTGCTTGCAGTGGCGGCGCAGCTGGTGGCGGCGGCCGGTGACGGGTTCCAGTTCAAGTCGGGCGCAGCGGGTGTGGTCGAACCCCCGGTCGGGCAGCGGCAGCGCCAGGCGCTGCAGGGTGCGAAATCGCGTCAGGGCCGGCTGGTGTTCGAGGCCGCGCGCGCCGCGCGCGTCGTCGGCCAGGCGCGCCAGCGGGTGGTCGATCACGCCTTGGTCGGGCGGCCAGCCGCGCACCATGGCGACGTAGGTCTTGCGCACGGCGCCGCCCGTCCAGGCCTGCGCCAGTGCGGCGGCGGTGGCGGCATCGAGCGCGAACAGCAGCACGCCGCTGGTGCCCTTGTCCAGGCGGTGCACCGGCCACACCGGGCGGCCGATCTGCTCGCGCAGCAGCTGCACGGCAAAGCGCGTCTCGCCGGCGTCCAGGCCGGTGCGGTGCACCAGCAGGCCGGCGGGCTTGTCGATGGCGACGAGCTGTGCGTCCTGGTACAAAATCGGCAGCATGCTGTTTCTATTGTCTCCCGCCAAGGCGCTGGACTACGACACGCCGCTGCCCGCCGGCGTGCCCCACACCCCGCCGCTGTTCGTGCCCGAATCGACGGCCCTGATCGATGTGCTGCGCCGGCAGTTGCCCGCGCAGATCGCCTCGCTGATGAAGCTGAGCGATGCGCTGGCCAGCCTGAACGTGGCGCGCTACGAGGCCTGGAGCCCGCGCGCTACCGCCCGCAATGCTCGGCAGGCGGTGCTGGCCTTCAACGGCGACGTGTACGAGGGTCTGCAGGCGCGCACGCTGACGGCCGCCGACCTGGACTGGCTGCAGCAGCACCTGTGCATCCTGAGCGGCCTGTATGGCGTGCTGCGCCCGCTGGACTGGATGCAGCCCTACCGGCTGGAGATGGGCACGGCGCTGGCCACCGAGCGCGGCCCCAACCTGTACCGGTTCTGGGGCCCGCGCATCGCCGACTACCTGAACCAGCGGCTGGCGGACCAGAAGGCGCCCATCGTCGTCAACCTGGCGTCGCAGGAGTATTTCAAGGCGGTGGATCGCAAGGTGCTGCGGGCGCGCGTGATCGACTGCGTGTTCGAGGACCACAAGGGCGGCGGCTACAAGGTCATCAGCTTTCACGCCAAGCGCGCGCGCGGGCTGATGATGCGCTACGCGGCGCGGCACCGGATCAGCGCGCCGCAGAAGCTGCAGGGCTTCGATCTGGAGGGCTACGCCTTCGCCCCGGCGGCGTCCGAACCGGATCGCCTGGTGTTCCGCCGCAAGATCTGAGGTTGCCCCATGTCCCAAGCCATCACCCCCGAGCTGCGCCAGTGGATCGTCGAGCAGGCGCAGGCCGGCCACAGCGCCGAGTCCGTGCTGCGGTCGATGAAAGCCGCGGGCTGGGACGAGGACGTGGCCATCGAGGCCATGGAAGGCACGCTGCGCGGCCACCTGAACGATCAGGCGCTGGCGCAGGGCCTGCCGCCGGCCGTGCCAGTGCCCGAGCCCGACGTGGCCGGCTCACCCCTGTACCTGGACGGTGGCGACCGCCAGGTGGCGGTGCTGGGCACGCTGGCGTCGCCGCGCGTCGTGATCCTCGGCGGCCTGCTGTCGGACGAGGAGTGCGACGCCCTGATCGCCGCCGCGCGCCCGCGCCTGAGCCGCTCGCTGACGGTGGCCACCCAGACCGGCGGCTCCGAGGTCAACGCCGACCGCACCAGCCAGGGCATGTTCTTCCAGCGCGGCGAAAGCGAGTTGGTGGCGCGCATCGAGGCGCGCATCGCCCGCCTGATCCGCTGGCCGGTGGAGAACGGCGAAGGCATCCAGGTACTGCACTACGTGCCGGGCGCCGAATACAAGCCGCACTACGACTACTTCGATCCCAGGGAGCCCGGCTCCGCCACCATCCTCAAGCGCGGCGGCCAGCGCGTCGGCACGGTGGTGATGTACCTGGCCGAGCCCGAAAAAGGCGGTGGCACCAGCTTTCCGGACGTGTTCCTCGAGGTCGCCCCCAAGCGTGGCAACGCGGTCTTCTTCAGCTACGAGCGCCCGCACCCCTCGACCAAGACGCTGCACGGCGGCTCGCCCGTCATCGCGGGCGAGAAGTGGATCGCCACCAAATGGCTGCGCGAGCGCGAGTTCAAATGACCGGTTTTGCATGAAACAGGTCATTTGCTCATGTGTGGCGCGCGCCATCAGCTATGCAAATTGAAGCAAACGGTATCCGTCTGGAGGTCGAGGATTCGGGCGGCGACGGCCCCGTGGTGCTGCTGCTCATGGGTCTGGGCGGGCAGTTGATCCACTGGCCGGCGGCCTTCGTGCAGGGCCTGGTCGACGCCGGCTGGCGCGTGCTGCGCCTGGATAACCGCGACGCCGGCCTGTCCAGCCACTTCACCGCCCGGGGCGCGCCGCCCATCCCCTGGGTGGCGGCGCAGGCCTGGCTGGGCCGGCAGCCGCGGGTGCCCTACACGCTGGCCGACATGGCGCGCGACGCGCTCGGCGTGCTGGACGCGCTGGGCGTGGCGCGCGCCCACGTGGTCGGCCTGAGCATGGGCGCCATGATCGCGCAGCGCCTGGCCCTGCTGGCGCCCGCGCGCGTGCGCAGCCTGAGCTCCATCAGCGGCTGCAGCGGCGCGCGCGGCCTGATGAAGCCGCAGGCCACCGTGCTGCGCGTGGCCGCCGGCAAGCCGCGCGCGGGGGACGACGCCGCCCTGGCGCAGTACTACCTGGGCTTCCTGCGCGCGATCTCCAGCCACCGCTTTGCCCCCAGCGACGCCGAGCTGCGCGAGGTGCTCGCCCGCACCGCCCTGCGCCACTCGCCACGCGGTGACGCCACCACGCGCCAGCTGGCCGCCATCCTGGCCGACGGCCGCCGCGCGAACGAGCTGGCGCGCATCCGCTGCCCCACGCTGGTCGTGCACGGCGCCGACGACCCCTGGGTGCCGCCGGCCTGCGCGCACGACACGGCGCGCCGCATTCCGGGGGCGCGGCTGGCGCTGATTCCGGACATGGCGCATGATCTGGCGCCCGTCGGCCACCCCGAGATCGTGCGGCGCGTGCTGGACGTGCTGCTGCCTTTTCTGCAATCCGCGAGCACCCCTTCGTCATGACCCCACCCGCCACTCCGCACGATTCACCGCTGGGCCGCGCCAGCGCCTACGCCGACCAGTACGACCCGGCGCTGCTGTTTCCCATCGCGCGCGCGCCGCAGCGCCAGCAGATCGGCATCCACGGCCAGCCGCGCTTCTTCGGCGCCGACTGGTGGACGGCCTACGAGCTGTCGTGGCTGAACGCGCGCGGCAAGCCGCAAGTGGCCATTGCCCACGTCATGGTGCCGTGCGACAGCAGCCACATCATCGAGAGCAAGTCCTTCAAGCTGTATCTGAACAGTTTCAACGGCACGCGCATCGACAGCGCCGACGAGGTGGCGCGGCGCCTGCGCGAGGACGTCAGCGCCGCCATTTGGCAGGGCGGTCCGGTGCAGGCTTCGGCCGGCGTGCGGCTGATCGCGCCCGACGACTTCGACCGCCAGGTGGTGCACGAGCTTGATGGTCTGAACCTCGACCGCCTGGACATCGACTGCGAGGCCTGGGAGCACCCGGCGCCCGACTTGCTGAGCGCCGCCTTCGACGAGCAGCCGGTGGAGGAAACGCTGAGCAGCCGCCTGCTCAAGAGCAACTGCCCGGTCACCGGCCAGCCCGACTGGGGCAGCGTGCAAATCCGCTACGCCGGCCCGCAGATCGACCAGGCCGGCCTGCTGCGCTACCTCATCAGCTTTCGCCGCCACAACGACTTCCACGAGCACTGCGTGGAGCGCATGTTCACCGATATCTGGGAGCGCTGCCGGCCGGCCAGGCTGAGCGTGTACGCCCGCTACACGCGCCGCGGCGGGCTGGACATCAACCCCTGGCGCACCAGCCACCCCGGCCCGCTGCCGGCCAACGTGCGCACGGCGCGGCAGTAGCGATCAATCGCGCTCGGTGAACGGCGTCAGCTCGGCCAGCGGCGGGAACTGGCCGGCGCGCTGCTGCTTCATCGCCGTCACGGCCTCGCGCACGTGGGCGTTGCTCCAGATCGCCGCCTGCACCCAGCCCATCTGGCGCAGGCTGTCCTCGACCGAGTGCTCGCGCGCGTAGTGGATGACCTGCTTGCTGCCCCAGATGGCCACCGGCGGCTTGGCGGCGATCTCGCGCGCGCACTGCAGGGCGGCGGCCAGGCAGGCCTCGGGGGTGTCGAACACCTCGTTGACCAGGCCGACCTCGCGCGCGCGCGCCGCCGGCATGCGGCGGCCGGTGTAGGCCAGCTCCTTGACCACGGCCAGCGGCACCAGCTTGGGCAGGCGCTGCAGGGTGCCGACGTCGGCCACCATGCCGATGTTGATCTCCTGCACGCAGAAGAAGGCGTCCTGCGTGGCGTAGCGGATGCAGGCTGCGGTGACCATGTCCACCGCGCCGCCCACGCAGCCGCCCTGGATGGCAACGATGACCGGGATGCGCAGCGTCTCCAGCTGGGTGAAGGTGGCCTGCAGCGCGGCCAGCAGGTCGGCGATGGCGGCGCGCCCCTCGGGGCTGGTGTCGTCCATCTGGATGGCGCCGCCAAACACCTCCAGCGCCATGCCGGCGGAGAAATGCTTGCCGGTGCTGGAGATCAGCAGCACGCGCGCCTGCCCGCCCTGGTGCAGCTGCTCGAGCACCTGGTCGAGCTCGCGCCAGAACGCGGGCCCCATGGTGTTCATCGCCTCGGGGCGGCTGAGCACCAGGTGGGCGATGTGGTCGGAAATGGAAAGCTGGAAGCAGGTCAGGTCAGCGGTGTTCATGCCCGCACTGTAGTGGAGGCCAGCACGGCCAGCCAGTCGCAGCGGAGACGACCGGCCGCATGGGCCCGCGCACGCCAGCCCACGTAGAGCGCCGGCGTCCACATGCCCAGCAGGCACAGCGGCCAGGCCCACAGCACCTCGTCGAACAGCAGCACCGGCAGCCAGCCGATCCAGCCCATCATCCACAGGGTCAGCACGAGGTCGAAGCTGTGGTATTCCAGCGGGTGGCTCGGCTTGTGGGCCACCAGCCAGCGCTTGATGCGCTGCAACTCGCCCAGGCACCACGCGGTCAGCATGTTCGTCTCCTGTCGTTTTAGTGTCAGGAAACTGTAAGGTATTGCCCGGGGCAGGTCAAACCGGGTCCGTCAGTACCGGCACGGAGCGCGTCGGAATGCTCACTTTTCAGGAGCTTCAGGCGCTTGCTGGAAAAGCGGTAGATCGTGATTCGGCCCTTGATCCGGCGCGGTGGGCTGGCCGTCCAGCCGCACCAGCGAGCCCACCCGCACGCCCAGCAGGCGCAGCCGGCGCGACAGCTCGACGCGCTTGAGGCACTGGCCCGCCACCTGACGGATGCGGCGCGCGTCCTGCGTCGGCTCGGCCACCGTCTGGTCGCGCGTGGCGATGCGAAAGTCGTCAAAGCGCAGCTTGATGCCGATGGTCTTGCCGGCGTAGCCCTTGCGCTGCAGGTCGGCCGCCACCGCCTCGGCCAGCCAGGTGAAGACGGCGCCCAGTTCGGCCTTGTCGTGCACCGCGTGCAGGTCGCGCTCGAAGGTGGTCTCGCGGCTCAGGCTGACGGGCTCGCTCTCGGTGACGACCGGGCGCTCGTCGCGGCCCCAGGCGGCGTCGTGCAGCCAGGCGCCGTGGCTGTTGCCGAACTGCGCGATCAGCCAGCCGCGCTCGCGCGCCGCCAGCTCGCCGATGGTGTGGATGCCATGGCTCCGCAGGCGCGCGTCGGTCTTGGGCCCGATGCCGTTGATCTTGCGGCAGGGCAGGGGCCAGATCAGCGTCTGCACGTCGGTTTCATGCACGACGCTGATGCCGTTCGGCTTGTTGAACTCGCTGGCCATCTTGGCCAGCAGCTTGTTGGGCGCCACGCCGATCGAGCAGCTCAGGCCCGTCGCGTCGAAGATGCTTTTCTGCAGCAGCCGCGCCAACACGCGCCCGCCCTCGCGCTGGCCGCCGGGCACCTGGGTGAAGTCGATGTAGACCTCGTCGATGCCGCGGTCCTCCATCACCGGCGCGATGTCCAGGATCACACGCTTGAACGCGCGCGAGCAGCGCCGGTACTCGTCGAAGTCGGCCGGCAGCAGGATGGCCCGCGGGCACAGCCGCGCGGCCTTCATCAGCCCCATGGCCGAGCCGATGCCGAACTGGCGCGCGGCGTAGCTGGCGGTGGTGATCACGCCGCGGCCCACGTAGTCGCGCAGCAGCGGAAAGAAGTCGACCGGGATGTCGGCCAGATCGGCCGCCGTCCAGACGCGCTCGGGGCGCTGCTGGTTGAGCCGCGCGATCAGCTCGTCCTCGCGCCGCCGCCCGCCGCCGATGACCATCGGCAGGCCCCGCAGCTGCGGGTAGCGCAGCCACTCGACCGACGCATAAAAAGCGTCCATGTCGAGGTGGGCGATGCGGCGGACAGGGGCGGTGGTCAAGGCCCCTTGAGTGTAGGTTCTCAGGCGTCGCGAGCTGCCAGCACGGTGCCGCGACACTCGCCAAAGCCGATGCGCGCGGCGCCTGGCCTCTCGCACCAGCCGCGCAGGATGATGGTGTCGCCGTCTTCCAGCCAGGTGCGGGTTTCGCCATTGGGCAGCGCAATCGGGTTCTTGCCGCCGGTGGTCAGCTCGATCAGCGCGCAGGCCTGATCCAGCGTGGGGCCCGACAGCGTGCCGGTGCCCAGCAGGTCGCCCGGCTGCAGGTTGCAGCCGTTGACCGTGTGGTGCGCCACCATCTGCGCCGCGCTCCAGTAGGCGTGGCGGTAGTTGGTGTGGGTGAAGCGCGCCGGCGGGCTGCCGGCAGCGCGCATCCTGGGGGTCTCGATCAGCGCCTCCAGCTCGATGTCCAGCCCGCCGGCCGCGCTGTGGGCGCTGCTGGCCAGGTAGGGCAGCGGCTGTGGGTCGTCGGCCGGGCGTGTGAAGGCGGTGCGAAACGGCGCCAGCGCCTCCATCGTCACCACCCAGGGCGACACGGTGGAGGCGAAGTTCTTCGACAGGAAGGGACCCAGCGGCTGGTATTCCCAGGGCTGGATGTCGCGCGCCGACCAGTCGTTGAACAGCACCAGGCCGAACACATGCGATTCGGCGTCGTCGATGCCGATGGGCGCGCCCAGGGCGTTGGGCTGGCCGATGAGCACGCCCATCTCCAGCTCGATGTCCAGGCGGGCGCTGGGCTTGAGGCTGGGCGTGTCGGCGTCGGGCGGCTTGACCTGGCCGCGCGGGCGGTGGAAGGCCTGGCCCGACACGCCGATGGACGAGGAGCGCCCGTGGTAGCCGATCGGCACCCACTTGTAGTTGGGCAGCAGCGGGTTGTCGGGGCGGAACTGCTTGCCGATGTTGGTGGCGTGGTGCACCGAGGTGTAGAAGTCGGTGTAGTCGCCGATGCGGCAGGGCAGGCTGTATTCGGCCTCGGCCTGGGGCACCAGGCAGGCGTGCAGCGCGGCCTGCCGCGACGAGCCGGTTTGCAATGCTTCCGAGAGCGCCTTGCGAAGGCTGGATACGGCCTTGGGGCCCATGGACATCAGATGATTGAGCGTCGGCTCGGCCGCCGCCTGGGCCGCGGCCAGCGCGTCGCCGCCGAAGAGGCCGGCCTGCACGGCGGCGGCCATGTCCACGATCTGGTCGCCGATGGCGACGCCGCCGCGCCAGGTCTCGCTGCTGCCCTTGCGCCGGAAGATGGCCAGCGGCAGGTTCTGGATCGGGAAGTCGGTGCGGCCGTCGTTGGCCGATTCGACCCAGCTGCGCAGGCCGGGGTCGTGCGTTTCGTTCAGTGCGGACATGGGGGCTCCTAGAAAGTCGGCCGGCGCGCCAAGGCGCGCCCGGGGCGGTCGGGGGAGGATAGCGCAGCGCCGCCGGGGGCGGCGCGCGGTGCTCACAAATCCTGCAAGGCCGCCTGGATGTGCCGCTGCACCGCGTCGGCATCGCCCAGCGCGTGGGCGTTCAGCAGCGCCAGCTTGACCAGCAACAGCTCGGCCCGCTCGGGGCCGGCCTGGTCGATGGCCTGGGCCAGCGCGTCGTACACGGCCTCCAGGCCGGGCAGTCTCAGGGTCGGGGTGGACATCTGGGGTCTCCTTATAGGGGCAGGGCCTGGTCGAGGGCGGCTTGCAGGCGCGTGGCGTCCAGCGTGAGCCAGCGCGCGCACACGTGCTGGTCGGGGCGCAGCAGGTAGGCCGCGCCGCTGGCGCGCACGCCGTAGCGCTGGCGCAGGTGACCGTCGGCGTCGGCCAGGGTCCGCTCGGCGCCCTGCACCGGCGCGTGGGCGCCGATGGCCGTCACGCGCAGCGCCACGCCGCGCGCGCGCACGGCGGCCACCACGTCCTGCAGCGGCTGCGGCACGGCAGCCGCCTCGGTGAAGTACAGCAGCTCGAAGCCGCCGCCCAGGTGGTCGAGCAGGAAGTCGTCGGCGCCCAGCCGCACGTTCCGCGGCGGCGCGCCGTGGCCGGGGCCGGCCGTGAACAGCGCGTTGTCGTCGCCCGGGCTGTTGAGCATCGAGCGCGTGTATTCGTGCGGGCGCGAGGTGCGCCAGTGATACAGCGGGCGCACGAAGTCCTGCGTGAGCGACAGCGACAGCACGGCGTCGCGCAACAGGCGAAAGCCGCGCGTGGGCGGCGCCATGAAGCGGGTGCTCTTGCCGGCCTCGTCGATGATCTCGCGCGCCGCGCCCACGCGCTCGGCGCTGTAGTTGGCCAGCAGCGCCTCGCCCGCCAGGCGCTTGACGACGAAGGCCAACTGCCAGCCCAGCGCCTGCGCGTCCTGAAAGCCGGTGTTGGCGCCGCGCACGCCGAAGATCGGCAGCAGGTGCGCCGCGTCGCCAGTGAACAGCACGCGCCCGTGGCGGTAGTCGGGCAGGGTCAGCGCGCGCGCCGAGTAGACCGAGCACCAGTCCATCTCCCAGGGCGTGCCGGCGTGCCCGATCATGGCCAGTTGGGCGTCGATGCGCGCCTTCAGCGACTCGGGGTGCAGCGCCTGCTCGGCATCCTCGCCCGGCGGCAGTTGGTAGTCGACACGCCAGATGCCGTGCGGCTCGCGGTGCATCAGGATGGTGTTGCCGGGGTTCCACACCGGATCGAAGAAGGCCAGCCGCTCGGTGGGCAGCGGCAGGTCGATGCGGATGTCGGCGATGACGAAGCGGCCTTCGTAGGACGCGCCCTCCAGCTTCAGGCCGAGCTGCTCGCGGATGCCCGAGCGCCCGCCGTCGGCGGCCACCAGCCAGTCGGCCTCCAGCGTGTATTCGCCTTCGGGCGTGTCGAGCGTGGCGCGGACGTGGTCGGCCCGCGGCTCGATGCGCACCAGCCTGTTGCCCCAGCGCAGGTCGATCAGCGGCTGCGCCGCGCAGGCGTCCAGCAGGTATTCCTCCAGGTACTGCTGCTGGATGTTCAGCATGGGGAAAAAGCGGTCGTCGGCGTCGTGCGGCGCCTCCATGCGGAACACCGTGCGGCCCTGGTAGATCGAGTTGCCGAAGCGCCAGGGCAGGCCGTTCTCGCTCATGCGCCGGTCGACGCCGACCTGCTGCAGGATCTCCATCGAGCGGCGCGTGAACACGATGGCCCGGCTGCCCTGCGACACCTGCAGCTCGGCGGTGACCAGCACGCTGGGCACGCCGTGGCGTGCCAGCTCCAGCGCCGTCACCATGCCGGCCGGCCCGGCGCCGGCGATCAGCACCGGGTGGCGCGGCTGCGGCCCGTGGCGCGACGGCAGCCAGGGCGCGTGGACCCGGTAGTCGTAGTAGATCGAAGGGCGCGGCGTGGTGGTGGGCTGGTGCATGAAGTCTCCGGAAGGCGCTCGCTCGGCGCGTGTGCAAGGGAACCTCTGCACAAGCTCCTGCGCCGCAGACATCTGCGGTCTCGGGCGGTCCGCGGCGTTGCAAATCCGCGCGATGGCTGCGGCCATCGCTGCGGTTCGCGCCTTGCATCCCATCCCGATCCGCGGCGCCTGCTTGCCGCGAGAGCTTGTGCAGAGGCTCCCAAGGATGCGCTATTATTCACCTAATTGGTTGCGCGCGCAACCAATACCACTATTTCAACGAGACATGGCCATGGCCGATTCCCCTTCCTCGCGCCGCGCGACCGGCCGCCACAGGGCGCCGGCGCTGGCCGACAGCTTCACGCACCGGCTGCACACGCTGGGCAAGCTGACCGACCGCGTCACCCAGGCGGCCTACCTGGACGAGACCGCCCTGCCGCTGGGCGAGGGTCGCTGCCTGGCGGCCATCGGCGCCTTCGCGCCGCTGTCGGTCAAGGACCTGGCGCACCGGGCCAACGTGGACAAGGGCCAGGCCAGCCGCGCCGCCCAGTCGCTGGTCGACAAGGGCCTGGTGGTCAAGACGCCCAGCGCCGCCGACGCGCGCGGGGTGGAGCTGGCTTTCACGCCGGCGGGCGAGCAGCTGTGGCGTCGGCTGATGCGGGTGATCGAGCGGCGCAACGCCGAGATCGTGGCCTGTCTGTCGCCGGCCGAGCAGGCGCAACTCGACGGGCTGCTCGGGCGCCTGGTCGCGCACGCGCGCACGCTGGCCGAGCGGCGTGACGATGCGCTGGCGTGAGCGGCGGCACAAGGGGGCGGCCAGCAGAGTTTGCGGTTCGATGCGATAATCGAAGGCTGTCGTGGGCTGGCGCGCAGCGCCCGTCCACGCTGAAAGAGCAGACCGCATCTTCCTTCTTGCTTGCGGCCGCCCCGTGTTTTTCGGCGGCCTGCATCCCTCGCCACGATCGCCCCGACGGGGCCGTGGCATCCGAAGGCCGGGCACCCCAGGGTGACGGACTTTCGCGCTGTCGGATGGTGGGTGTCGATTCATGAACCCGGCGCGCCCAGGCGCGCCACCATCCGACACGCGCGGCGCGCACAGCGCCGCGGCGTGCGAGAAAGCCTTTGCACCATGGCCTCGTTCGAGGAAAACACCCCGTTGGCGCTTGACAGTCAAGCGCTGGAAGCTATTGAAACCGTAGCGCCCCAGAATCCGTTCCAGGCCCTCGGCCTGGCGCCCGAGCTGCTCGCCGCCGTCACCGAGCTGGGCTACACCGAGCCCACCGCCGTGCAGCAGCAGGCCATTCCGCTGGCGCTGGCGGCGCACCCGGAGGGCGCCAACGATCTGATGGTCAGCAGCCAGACCGGCAGCGGCAAGACCGCCGCCTTCCTGCTGCCCGTGCTGCACACCCTGCTGGCCATGCAACGCGACGCCGAGGCGCGCGACAAGGCCGCCTGGGACGCGCAGGTGGCCGAGGCCCTGGCGCGCGGCGAGGCACCGCCCAGGAAGCCGCGCCGCAAGAACCCGCTCAACCCGCGCCAGTTCAAGCCCGCCGTGCCGGGCGCGCTGGTGCTGTGTCCCACGCGCGAGCTGGCGCAGCAGGTGGCGCGCGACGCCATCGACCTGGTGCGCCACTGCCGCGGCCTGCGCATCGCCAACGTGGTGGGCGGCATGCCCTATGGCCAGCAGATCGCCCAGCTGCAGAACGCCGCCCTGGTGGTGGCCACGCCGGGTCGCCTGCTGGACTTGCACCGCGGCGGCCAGATCGTGCTCGATCAGGTGCGCTTCCTGGTGGTGGACGAGGCCGACCGCATGCTCGACCTCGGCTTTGCCGACGCGCTGGCCGAAATCCACCAGCTGACCGCCCAGCGCCAGCAGACCATGATGTTCAGCGCCACCTTCGCGGCGCCGATCCAGCAACTGGCGATGCGCGTCATGCACGACGATGGCGCGCGCGTGCAGAAGGTGCAGGTGGCCACGCCGCAGCAAAGCCACGCCAACATCCGCCAGGAGCTGTACTGGGCCGACAGCCCCGAGCACCGCCGCCGCCTGCTGGACTACTGGCTGCGCGATCCGTCGATCGGCCAGGCCATCGTGTTCGCCTGCACCCAGATCGAATGCGACCAGCTGGCCACCGACCTGCAGCAGGCCGGCTTTGCCGCCGTGGCGCTGCACGGTGCGCTCAGCCAGGCGCTGCGCAACCGCCGCCTGCGCGCGCTGCGCGAGGGTCAGGTGCAGATCCTGGTGGCCACCGACGTGGCCGCGCGCGGCATCGATGTGCCCAGCATCACCCACGTCATCAACTATGGCCTGCCGATGAAGGCCGAGGACTACACGCACCGCATCGGCCGCACCGGCCGCGCTGGCCGCGATGGCCTGGCGGTGACGCTGGCCGAGTTCCGCGACCGCCGCCGCCTGGCCGACATCGAGGCCTACACGGGCCAGCATTTCCGTCCGCTGGTGGTCGCCGGGCTGGAGCCGACCAAGCATTTTCCGCCCGTCACCGAGCCGCGCGCGCCGCGCAAGCCGGCGCCGCGCGATGCCGGCGCCGGGCGCGGCAAGGGGCCGCGTGGTGCCAGCCGCCCCCACCGGGATCACCAGGGAGATTTCAGCCCTGCCGCCCGACTGGCGGGCGCGGGCAGCTATCAAAAGAAAAGCGCTCCGGCTCGACCGGCACGCCCGGCGGCGACCGCCGGCCGTGGCCGCGCCGGCGCTGCCGCACGCCCCTACGCACCGGGGCGCGCTGGTCGCTGAGCGATGACGGCACCGGCCGACGCGTCGTCGTGGCGCGTCTCGCCGCTGGCCGGTGCCGACCTGCCGGCGCTGCTGCAGGTGCAGGCGGCGTGCTACGGTGACGCGTTGCTCGAAGGCGCCGCGGTCTATGCCCGCCGACTGGCCAGCCCGGCGCACTGCGGCCTGGGCCTGCACGCCGAGGGCCGGCTACTGGCCTACCTGGCGGCGTACTGGTCGGTGCGCGGCGCCGTCACACCGCTGCATGGCGACTTCGCGCCCCACGCCGATGCCGACACCTTGTACCTGCACGATCTGGCCGTGCGGCCCGACCACGCCGGCCAGGGTCTGGGCCAGCGGCTGCTGGCCGCCGCCTGGCGCCAGGCGCGGGCGCTGGGCGTGCGCCAGGCCGCGCTGGTGTCGGTGCAGGGCACGAGCGGCTTCTGGCAGCGCCAGGGCTTCGCGCCCGCTGCCGCCCAGCCACCGGCGCTGGCCAGCTATGGCGCCGATGCGCTCTACATGGCGCGCACGCTGGACGGTTGAACCTAGAAACGGCCGTTGAACGCGCCCGCCAGCGCCGTGATCGGCGTGCCAGGCAAGGGTGAGCGCCGCGGCTCCCAAGGCGCCTGCGCGCCTTGGGACGGCGCGAACAGGCCCAGACTCTGGCTGGGCCGCGCCCTGCAAGGGCAAGGACGCCGCAGGCTCCTGCCTGCAAGAACGGGCAACGACGCCTGGCGCGGCGAGCACGGTGCTGGCGGCTGCGTCGCGCGCTCACCGGTTGGGTGAACACCATCGACGCCACGAACGTCAGTGCCCGTGCGGCTTTGGCGACGACCGCAAGCGGTCAACGGCCGTTTTTAGGTTGAATCGTTTGGTCAGTCGCGCGCGGCCAGCACGCGCCCCGGGTTCATGATGCCCTGGGGGTCCAGCGCCTGCTTGATGGCGCGCATCAGCGTCAGCGCCACCGGCGACTTGTAGCGCGGCAGCAGGTGCGCCTTCAGACTGCCGATGCCGTGCTCGGCGCTGATCGAGCCCTGGTGCCGCGCCACGGCGTCGAACACCAGGGTGTTGACGCGGGCTTCCTGCTGGCGCAGGAACTGGGCCGCATCGCCGCCTTCGGGCGCCTGCACGTTGAAGTGCAGGTTGCCGTCGCCCAAGTGACCGAACACGACCAGCCGCACGCCGGGGATCTCGGCCGTCAGCAGGGCCTCGGTCTCGGCCACGAAGTCGGGCACGCGCGACACCGGCACGGCGATGTCGTGCTTGATGTTCAGGCCTTCCTCGGCCTGCGCCATCGGGATGCTTTCGCGGATGTGCCACAGGCCCCTGGCCTGGGCGATGCTTTCGGCCACCACGGCGTCGCTCACGCAGCCGGCTTGCAGCGCGCTTTCCAGCAGCTGCTCGAACTGGGCGCGCGCATGGGCCTCGCTTTCCAGGTCGGCGCTGTCCAGCAGCACGCACCAGGGGGTGTCGCGCCACAGCGGCACGCGCATCTGGGGGTAGTGCCGATCCACCAGGCCGAGGGCGAACTGGCCCATCACCTCGAAGCCGGTCAGCCCCGCGCCCAGGTGGCGGTGCGCCAGCCCGAGCAGTTCGAGCGCCGCCGCCAGCGAAGGCACGGCGGCCCAGGCGGTCAGCGTGGCGGCCGGCCGCGGGTACAGCTTCATCGTGGCGGCGGTGATGATGCCCAGCGTGCCTTCGCTGCCGATGAACAGGTCGCGCAGGTCGTAGCCGGTGTTGTCCTTGCGCAGGCCCGACAGGCCGTCCCAGACCTCGCCCTGGGCGGTGACCACCTCCAGCCCCAGGCACAGCTCGCGCGTGTTGCCATAGCGCAGCACCTGCGTGCCGCCGGCATTGGCGCCCAGGTTGCCGCCCAGCATGCAGCTGCCTTCGGAGCCCAGGCTGAGCGGGTACAGCAAGCCCGCGTCCTCTGCCGTGGCCTGTAGCTTCTGCAGGATGCAGCCGGCCTCGGCCGTGAGCGTCAGGTTGGCGCGGTCGATGGCGCGCACCGCGTCCATGCGGCCCAGGCTCAGCAGCAGCTGGGTGCCGCTGTCGTCCGGCACCGAGCCGACCGACAAGCCGGTGTTGCCACTTTGCGGCACGATGGCCACGCCGCGCGCGGCGCAGGCGCGCACCACGGCGGCGACCTCGGCCGTGCTGCCCGGGCGCACCACAGCAAGCGCGCGGCCCCGCACGCGGCGGCGCCAGTCCTGCTCGTAGGCCGTCAGGTCACCTTCGGTCAGCACATGGGCCGCGCCCACCGTCTGGCGCAGCTGATCCAGAAAAACGGGGTCGATGGCCACCATGAGAATGCTCCTAAATCAATAGCTTCTGGCGCACGCTGGACAAGCGCTGAGGCCAGAAATCAATGAGAATCGACCGGGCCGACCGCGGCCGCGCGAGCCGCCCGCTGGCGCAGCCGCACCTGGGCCGCGCAGGCGGCAAACAGCAGCAGCACCAGGGCGACCTCGGCCAGCGCGCAGCGCGCCGACACGCCCGGGTCGCCGGCCGCGCGCACCACGCCCTCGACGAAGTACAGCCAGACGAACAGCGCCAGCCAGCGGTAGGTCAGCATGCGAAAGCGCAGCAGGCCGGGCAGCGCCAGCGCCAGCGGCAGCACCTTCAGCGCCAGCCACGAGCCGCCCGGGCGCAGCGGCGCCCACCACAGCTCCCAGGCCAGGCCGAGCGCGATCAGCGCCAGCAGGCTGACGACGGCAACGAGGCGGCTGGCCTGCACGGCAGGCGGCGGACGGGTGGGCATGGGCGGTGGCATCATAACGAGCATGAAGTTTGACGCGCTGGTGGCGCGGGCCCAGGCCTTTCTTAACGACGTCACCGATTTTCCGGTGCGGCCTACCGCGCACACGCTGTGGGAGCGTTTTCGGCAGGACCGGCTGGGCCTGACGGCCAGCGCGCTGACTTTCACCACGGTGCTGGCGCTGGTGCCCTTCTTCGCCGTCGCGCTGTCGGTGTTCACCGCCTTCCCGGCCTTTGCCCAGCTGCAGCAGGCCTTGCAGCAGTGGCTGATCGACAGCCTGATCCCGGCCAGCATCGCCGACAGCGTGATGCGCTACCTGACGCAGTTCGCCGGCCAGGCCAGCGAGCTGGGCCTGGCGGGCTTTGCCGGGCTGACCCTGGTGTCGGTGTCGCTGATGCTGACCATCGACAAGACGCTGAACCAGATCTGGCGCGCCAGCCAGACGCGCCCGCTCGGCCAGCGCGTCCTGGTGTACTGGGCGGCGCTGACGCTGGGGCCGCTGGTGATGGGCGCCAGCCTGGCCATCAGCTCCTACGTCGTGACGGCCTCGCGCGGCTGGCTGCCCGATCTGCCCGGCGGCGTGGACGCGGCGCTGGCGGCCCTGCAACTGCTGCTGATGGCTGGCGGGCTGACGCTGCTGTACCGCTTCGTGCCCAACACGCCGGTGCGCTGGCGCCACGCGCTGGCGGGGGCGCTGTTCGTGACGGTCTGCCTGGGCCTGGCGCGGCACGGCCTGGGTCTGTATCTGACGCGCATCCCGACCTATTCGGTGATCTACGGCACCCTGGCCACGCTGCCGATCCTGCTGCTGTGGATCTACCTGGCATGGCTGATCGTGCTGCTGGGCGCCGTCATCGCCGCCTACCTGCCCAGCCTGCTGTCGGGCGTGGCGCGCCGCGGTGGCGGACCGGGGTGGGACTTCCGGCTGGCGGTGGAGGTGCTGCAGGCGCTGGCCGCGGCGCGCGATGGCGCCGCCCGTGGCCTGACGCTGCCCCAGCTGGCGCAGGCGGCGCGGGTGGACGCGCTGCAGCTGTCGCCGGCGCTGGCCGAGCTGGCCGAGCTGGACTGGGTGGGGCAGCTGGCCACCCGCGGCGAGAACGAGGAGCCGCGCCACGTGCTGCTCATCGAGCCGGCGCGCCAGCCGCTGCGCCCGCTGGCCGAGCGCCTGCTGCTGGCGCCCGACGGGGCGCGGTCCGGCTGGTGGACCCAGGTCCTGTGCAGCGAGGTGACCGTGGCGGACTTGCTACCGTCGGCTGCCTCGAATTCATGAGAAATAGGGCTCTGGCGCTTGACTGGCAAGCGCCAGCAGCTATCAAAATCATATTGACCCGCGGTGCGTGACCGCCGCGTCGCGGCTGGCGCGCGCTCAGGGCGCGGCCAGCAGACCGCGGATCGGCGCCGGCAGCCCCAGCGCCGGCCATTCGTCGGCGCCGAACCAGCGTCCCTCGCCTTCACGCACATCGGCGGCGCGCAGCCGGGCGCTGATGACGTGCAGGTCCAGGTCGCGGTGCGTCAGCACGTGGCGCAGCGGCGGGTGGGTGACGGCCCCGTCGCGCGCCCGTGCCGGCAGCCGGGCCAGCAGGGCGTCACGGTCGTCGAACAGCGGCAGGCAGAACAGGCGTGCCCAGATGCCGCGCTCGGGACGCTGCCGCAGCCACACGCGGCCCCGGGCGTCGCGCGCCAGCAGCAGCCACAGGTCCAGCCGCTGGCGCGCCAGGCGCCGCGTCCTGACCGGGTAGCGCTCGGGCTGGCCCTGGGCCGCCGCCACGCAGATGTCCTGCAGCGGGCAGCGCGCGCAGTCCGGCCGGCGCCGGCTGCACACGCTGGCGCCCAGGTCCATCAGGCCCTGGGTATAGGCGGGCATGGCGCGGCGCAGGTCGCGGGTGGGCAGCAGGGCTTCGGCCCGTGCCCACAGCGCGCGTTCGTGGTGCGCCGCCGCCAGGTCGTCGCCGAAGCCCAGGGCGCGCGTCAGCACGCGCCTGACGTTGCCGTCCAGGATGGCGGCGCGCTCGCCGAAGCAGAAGGCCGCGATCGCCGCTGCGGTGGAGCGCCCGATGCCCGGCAGCGTGGCCAGCTCGGCCGCCGTGCGCGGAAAGCTCCCCCCGTGGCGCGCCAGTACCTCGCGCGCGCAGCGGTGCAGGTGACGCGCGCGGCTGTAGTAGCCCAGCCCGCTCCATAGGGCAAGCACTTCGTCCTCGCTGGCCGCGGCCAGCTGCGCGACGTCGGCAAAGCGCGCCAGAAAGCGCGGGTAGTAGGCCAGCACCGTGCTCACCTGCGTCTGCTGCAGCATGATTTCGGACAGCCACACGCGGTACGGCTCGCGCGTGCCTTGCCAGGGCAGGTCGTGGCGGCCGTGGCGGCGCTGCCAGGCCACGACGCGCGTGGCCAGCTCGGCGGCGCCAGCCGTCACGCGGGGACGACCTCGGTCAGCTCGGGCGGGGTGGTGCTGGCCACGCTGGCGCGGCGCAGGTCGTGGCCCAGCTCGCGCAGGCGCCGCGCCGTGGCTTGCAGCGCGGCCTGCTCCTGCTCCAGGTCGCGCAGGCGCTGGTCCAGGCCGCCGGCGGCGTCCTGGATGCGTTCGATGGCTTCGATGCGGCGGCTGTAGGCGCGCCGCCGCTCGCGCAGCTGGGTGTCGATCTGGCTGGTGGTGGCCTTGTTCCACAGCTCGATCTCGCCCAGCGCGGTCTCGAAGATGGAGCGCACCCGCGCCAGCAGCGCGCGCACCAGCTTCTCGGAAAACTCGGCGCGCGCCAGCTGCACCATGTGGCCCAGGCCCAGGTAGCGCAGGTGGCTGCGCTCGACCGCGTCCAGGTCGGCGGCAAAGCGTTCCATCGTCGGCGGCTCGGTGGCCTGCAGCGCAAAGCCGTAGTCGGTGTTGAGCTGGCGGAACGCCGCCGTCAGCATGGCGTGGATTTCGCCTTCCAGCGTCTGCACCTGGCGGATTACGCCACGCAGGTTGTCAAAACCCTGTGCGTAGGACTTGCGGATGCCCAGCTTCAGTCCGGGCTCGCGCAGCGCGGTGTTCAGCGACACCAGCTCGCGCTTGATCGAAGCGTTGCCCAGCAGCTGGAAGGTCTCGCGCAGCAGCTTCATGTGCACCGAGCGCACCGCCAGCACGCTGGCGGCGCTGCGGTCGAATTCCGCCTTTTCCTGCTCGATGCGCAGGCGCATCTGGCGGATCACCTGCTGGTTCTTGCCGCGCAGGCCCTGAAGTTCGAGCACCTGGTCGGACAGCTCGCGCCGGCGCATGCCCAGGGTGCGCTCGGCCTCGGCCTGCGCGCGGGCCACGCCGGCGCCAATGGCGTCCTGCAGCATGACATGGCGCGCGCCCAGCACCTGCCGGCCCAGCAGCTGCTCGAAGCGTGGCAGGCGACTGTCGGCCAGCAGGGCGGCATCGCCGCGCACCTTGGCCAGCAGGCCTTTCTGGGCCGACAGCGCCAGCACCTGGTCGTCCTGCAGCGCCAGCGTCTGCGCGGTGTCGGCGCATTGCCGGGCGATCTGCGCCTCGATCTGCGCCGGCGTGCTGAGCTCGTCCCACAGGGCGTCGATCTTGTTCAGCACCACGAAGCGCGAACTGCTGCTGTCCTGCATGGTGGCCACGTGCTCGCGCCAGATGCCGAGGTCGGACTTGGTGACGCCGGTGTCGGCCGCCAGGATGAAGACCACGGCCTGCGCCTGCGGGATCAGGTTGACGGTCAGCTCGGGCTCGGCGCCGATGGCGTTCAGGCCCGGCGTGTCCAGCACCACCAGGCCCTGCCTGAGCAGCGGGTGCGCCATGTTGATGAGGGCGTGGCGCCAGCGCGGCACCTCCACCAGGCCCTGGGCGTTGACGGGCGGATTGTCTTCGGGGCGATCGTCGTGCCAGAAGCCCAGCGCACGCGCCTGGTCCTGCTCAACGTGCAGCACCTCGGAGACCTTTTCCATCGCTCCGGCCAGCTGCTCGGGGTCGTTCACGTCCAGGTCGACGCGGGTCCACTTCTCGGGCGCCAGGCGCCATTCCATCAGGGCCTGCGGCTGCAGGCGGGTCTCGATCGGCAGCAGGCGCAGGCAGGGTGGCAGCTCGGCGTCGTGGGCCAGCTCGGTCGGGCACATGGTGGTGCGCCCGGCGCTGGCGGGCATGATGCGGCGGCCGTAGCCGGCAAAGAACACGGCGTTGATCAGCTCGGACTTGCCGCGCGAGAACTCGGCCACGAAGGCCACCATCACCTTGTCCGTGCGCAGCTGCTCGGTCAGCCGTTGCAGCCCTTCGTCGGCGCCATCGTCCAGCAGGTGGTGCTGTTTCAGCCAGGCGGCCAGGTCTTTCAGGCGCGCTCCCATTTCGCGGCGCCATGCGCCGTGCCTGTCGAACTGTTCGCTGAAACCCGTCACCATGCCACTCCGGATCGTTTGGCTCATATTACATCGCGTAACCGGCTCTGACAGTGCCCCTGGGCCGGGGCGGGCCCCCGCGGCGTGAGCAAATGCGCATCAGGCGCGCTGGCAGCGGGGGCAGAAGTAGGTCGAGCGCTGGCCCTGGCGGATCAGGCGCACCGGTGTGGCGCATTGCGGACAGGGCTGGCCGGCACGCCCGTAGACCGCCGCTTCGAGCTGAAAGTGCCCGCTGTCGCCCGTCGCGCTGGAGAAGTCGCGCAAGGTGCTGCCGCCGCGCTCGACCGCGCGCGCCAGCACCTGTCGCACCGCCGCGTGCAGGCGGTCGGCGCGGGCGCGCGACAGCCGGTCGGCGCGCACGGTGGGGCGGATGCCGGCTTGGAACAGCGCCTCGGACGCATAGATGTTGCCCACGCCCACCACTACGTCGCCAGCCAGCAGCACCTGCTTGATGGGCGCTCGGCGGCCACGCAGGCCGGCGTGGAAGGCCGCCGGGTCGAACTGCTCACCCAGCGGCTCCATGCCGAGCGACCCGAGCAGCTTGCGCGCGGGATCCACCTGCGTGCCGGCCGACCACACCACGGCGCCAAAGCGGCGCGGGTCATGCAGGCGCAGCGTGCCGTGCGTGGTCACCAGGTCGAAATGGTCGTGCCGCCCGGGCGCTGCCGGCGCCGCGCGAAAGCCCAGGCTGCCCGACATGCCCAGGTGCACCAGCAGCACGCCGTGGTCCAGCTGCAGCAACAGGTATTTGCCGCGCCGCTGCACGTCCTGCACGGTGCGGCCGACCAGACTCTCCGGGGTGCAGCCGAGCGGCCAGCGCAAGGGCAACCCGGGGTGGGCGGCCAGGACGCGGGCGCCGCGGATGCGCTCGGCAAAGCTGAGCCGGGTGACTTCGACTTCAGGCAGTTCGGGCATGGCGCGGGGAGTGAGCGGTGTCGGCGCTGGGCATGATTTATTATGGATTGATGATGCAGTGGCAACGGATTCTTGGTGGCGTGGTGGTGGCTTGCGCGGCGGTCGCGGCGCTCGCGCAGACGCCTTCCGCTCCCCAGGCGGGCGCGTCCCAGACCATTGAAGCCGGCGCACCCGAGCCGTCGCGCCTGAACGCGCGGCTGCTCTACGAGCTGCTGCTGGCTGAGCTGCTGGCGCGCGAAGGCCAGGCCCAGCAGGGCGCGGCCTACATGCTGAGCGCGGCCCGACGCGTCGGTGACGAAGCGCTGTTCAAGCGTGCCACCGAGCTGGCGATCCAGTCGCGTGCCGGCCCCGCCGCGCTGGAGGCCACGCGGGCCTGGCGCCACGCGTTCCCGCAATCCGCCCAGGCTGGTCAGTACGAGCTGCAGGTGCTGATCGTGCTGGGCCGGGTGGCCGAGACCGAAGAGCCGGCGCGGCATTTCCTGGCCACCCTGCCGGACGCGGAAAAACTGAGTTTCATCACTGCCCTGCCGGCGCTGTACCAGCGCGTGCCCGACAAGGCCGAGGCCGCGCGCGTGATCGAGCGCGCGCTGAATGGCGCCCTCGGCAAGCCGGCGCTGGCGCCCGCCGCCTGGACCAGCATCGGCCGCCTGCGCCTGCAGGCCGGCGACAAGGCCGGCGCGCTGGCGGCCGCCACCTTGGGGCAGAGCGCCGACGCGCAATCGGAATGGCCGGCCCTGCTGGGCCTGCAACTGATGGCCAGCGGCGAAGCCCAGGCCGAGGCCCTGGTCGAGCGCCACCTGGCCATGGCGCAGGCGCGGCCCGAGCTGTACATCGCCTACGCGCGTGGGCTGATCGAGCAGGGGCGCGGCGCCGACGCCCATCGGCAGCTGGATCGCCTGATCCGCCGCGCGCCCGAGCACCCGGAAAGCTGGCTGGTGCGCGGCGCGTTGTACGCCGACGAACGCCGGGACGCCGAGGCCGAGTCCGACCTGCGCCGCTACCTGGGCCTGCTGGAGGCCATGCCCACGGACGCGGACGCCGAGCAACCCGAGGGCAGCGCGCACGCGCGCATGATGCTGGCCGGCATTGCCGAGCGCCGTGGAGACCTGGCGCAGGCGCGCCAGTGGTTGGAGTCGGTCGATTCACCCGAGCAGGCGCTCGCCGTGCAGACGCGGCTGGCGCAACTGCTGGCGCGCCAGGGCCGGCTGGAAGAAGCGCGGCAGCTGATCCGCGCCGTGCCCGAACGCAATGCCGAGGACGCCCGGCTGAAGCTGCTGGCCGAGGCCCAGCTGCTGCGCGACAACCGTCAGCCCCAGCAGGCCTACGACTTGCTGAGCGGCGCGCTGCAGCAGACGCCCGACGAGGAAACCCTGCTGTACGACACCGCCACGGCCGCCGAGCGGGTGGGCCAGTTCGACGCGATGGAGCGGCTGCTGCGCCGGCTGATCGAGCTCAAGCCCGAAGCCGCGCAAGCCTACAACGCGCTGGGCTACTCGCTGGCCGATCGCAACCTGCGCCTGCCGGAAGCCCGCGCCCTGATCGACAAGGCGGTGCAGCTGGCGCCCGACGATGCCTACATCCAGGACAGCCTGGGCTGGGTGCAGTTTCGCCAGGGCAACCTGCGGCAGGCGCGCAAGACGCTCGAGGCCGCCTTCAAGAAGCGCCCCGACGCCGAGATCGCCGCGCACCTGGGCGAAGTGCTGTGGAGCCAGGGCGAACGCGAGGGCGCGCTGCGCGTCTGGCGCGACGGCCAGCGCCTGGATGCCGACAACGAAACGCTGAAAAAGACCCTGCTGCGCTTTCGGGTGCGGCCGTGAGGGCGCTGCGTCTGCGTCTTGGTGGCCTGTTGATTGCTATTAATATGATAGCTGGTTGCGCGCATCAGACGGGCGCGAACGGCAGATCGGGAGCCCAATCCGACTACTGGAGCGGCCGTCTGGCGCTCACCGTGGCGTCCGAGCCGCCGCAGTCGTACTCGGCCGGCTTTGCCCTCAGCGGCAGCGCGCAGGCGGGCGAACTGATGCTGACCTCGCCCCTGGGCAGCACCCTGGCCGTGATGCGCTGGCAGCCTGGCCAGGCGCTGTTGCAGCAGGGCGAGCAGACCGCGCGCTTCGACTCGCTCGAAGCGCTGGTGGCGCAGGTCACCGGCACGCCGCTGCCGGTGCGCGCGCTGTTCGGCTGGCTGCACGGAGAGCCGCAATCGGTGCCCGGCTGGCAGGCCGACCTGAGCGGCCTGCCCGATGGCCGCCTGTTCGCCCAGCGCCTGATGCCGCTGCCCACGGCCGAGCTGCGGCTGGTGCTGGACCGCTGATCCGACCCGTCATGCGCGCCCTGTACGACCTGCCGGCTCCGGCCAAGCTGAACCTGTTCCTGCACGTCACCGGCCGCCGCGCCGACGGCTACCACCTGCTGCAGTCGGCCTTCATGCTGATCGACTGGTGTGACACCCTGCATGTCGAGCGCCGTGCCGACGGCGCCGTCAGCCGCGAGGACTTGGGGCCGGCGCTGCCCGCCGACGACCTGATCGTGCGCGCCGCGTGCGCCCTGCGGCAGGCCAGCGGCTGCGGCGCCGGCGCGCACATCGCCGTACACAAGCGCATCCCGGCGCAGGCCGGCCTGGGTGGCGGCTCGTCCGACGCCGCCACCACGCTGCTGGCGCTCAACCGCCTGTGGGGCCTGAACCTGAGCCGGGCGCAACTGGCGCGCATCGGCCTGGCGCTGGGCGCCGACGTGCCTTTCTTCCTGCACGGCGCGCACGGCTGGGTGGAGGGCATCGGCGAGCGCATCCAGACCCTGCACCTGCCGCCGGCGCGCTTTCTTGTGGTGAAACCGCCGCAGGGCGTGGAGACCGCGCGCATTTTTCAAGCCCCCGAGCTGAAACGCGACAGCAAATCTGCTACAATTTCAGGCTTTGCTGCAGACCCGTACGGCTTTGGTCACAATGACCTGCAGCCGGTTGCCGAGCGGCTATGCCCGCAGGTTGCCCAGGGGCTGGCGCTGTTGTCGCGGCGAGGCCTGTTGGGCAGAATGACCGGTTCAGGCAATGCGGTGTTCGCACCAGTTGCGGAAGGCACGCCCGGCCACGAGGCCGATGTGCAGGTTCCCGCGGGCTGGCAGGCGCGCTGGTGCAGCAATCTGGAGGCTCATCCGCTTGGCGGCTGGGCGCCAGGCGAAGATTGAAGGGGGTTGTCCTGGTGGTATCGGGACGGTTTCCTGTGTAGGGGAGTAGCCAAGTCGGTTAAGGCACCGGATTTTGATTCCGGCATGCGAGGGTTCGAATCCTTCCTCCCCTGCCAAATGACTGCGACCGGGTGGCGTGCCAGCAGGCACGCCATTTCGGCTTCTTGCCGTACCGTTTCAGTGTCATTCCGCCGCAAAGCGCATGCAGCCCACCGACTCCTCCGACTTCCTGGTGTTCACCGGCAACGCCAACCCCACGCTGGCCGCCGAAATCGCCTACAACCTGGGCATCAGCCTGGGCGCGGCCGACGTGGGGCGCTTTTCCGACGGTGAGGTGACCGTCGAGATCAAGCAGAACGTGCGCGCGCGCGACGTTTTCGTGGTGCAGTCCACCTGCGCGCCGACCAACGACAACCTGATGGAACTGCTGGTCATGGTCGATGCGCTCAAGCGCGCCTCGGCCGAGCGCATCAGCGCGGTCATTCCCTATTTCGGCTATGCCCGCCAGGACCGCCGCCCGCGCTCCACGCGCGTGCCGATCTCGGCCAAGGTGGTGGCCAACATGCTGCAGGCGGTGGGCGTCAACAGCGTGCTGACCATGGACCTGCACGCCGACCAGATCCAGGGCTTCTTCGACATCCCGGTTGACAACATCTACGCCTCGCCGGTGCTGCTGGGCGACCTGCGCCAGCAAAACTACGACGACCTGCTGGTGGTCAGCCCCGACGTCGGCGGCGTGGTGCGCGCGCGCGCGCTGGCCAAGCAACTCGACTGCGACCTGGCCATCATCGACAAGCGCCGCCCCAAGGCCAACGAGAGCGAGGTGATGCACGTCATCGGCGACATCGAGGGCCGCAACTGCGTCGTCATGGACGACATGATCGACACCGCCGGCACGCTGGTGAAGGCGGCCGAGGTGCTCAAGCAGCGCGGCGCCAAGAAGGTCTACGCCTACTGCACGCACCCGATCTTCTCCGGCCCCGCCATCGAGCGCATCGCCAAGGGCAGCGCGCTCGACGAGGTGGTGGTCACCAACACGATTCCATTGAGCGCCGCGGCCACGCAGTGCCCCAAGATTCGCCAGCTTTCCGTGGCGCCGCTGATCGCACAGACGATCCAGCGCATCGCCCGCGGCGAGTCGGTGATGCGTCTGTTCCAGGAGCAGGAAAACCTGTTCTGAGGAACCTTCAGAGGCTCGCGCGGCCACCACTTCGGGTGGCGGCGGGCCGTTTTCAACCCGGGTCGCACTGGTCGCGGTCGGCCCACAAGGAGTACGTCATGAAATTCGTCGCTTTCGAGCGCGCCAAGCAGGGCACGGGTGCGAGCCGCCGTCTGCGCAATGCCGGCAAGGTGCCGGGCATTGTCTACGGTGGCGAGGGTCAGCCCCAGCTGATCGAGCTGGACCACAACGCGCTGTGGCAGGCCATCAAGAAGGAGGCCTTCCACTCGTCCGTGCTGGACATGGAGCTGGCCGGCCAGGTGTCCAAGGTGCTGCTGCGCGATCTGCAGATCCACCCCTACAAGCAACTGGTGCTGCACGTGGACTTCCAGCGCGTGTCGGCCAAGCAGAAGATCCACATGAAGGTGCCTCTGCACTACCGCGGCGAGGAAGAATCCAACGCCGTCAAGTTCGACAAGTGCCTGGTCAACCACATCCTGAACGAGCTGGAAGTCAGCTGCCTGCCGGCCGACCTGCCCGAGGCGATCGAGGTCGATCTGTCCAAGCTGGAAAAGGGCGCCACCGTCACCCTCAAGGACATCGCGCTGCCCAAGGGCGTCGATCCGGTGCTGCGTGGCCACACGGCCGAGGACACGGTGCTGGTCTCGGTGGTGAACCCGGCCGCCGAGGAATCGGAAGCCGCAACCCCGGCAGCCGAGGGCGACAAGAAGTGATGGCGCCGGCCTGACGGCCTGCCATGCCTGCCCCGACGGCCCGCGCCATGCGCGGGCCGTTTTCTTTGGCTGGGGCGGCCGCACGTCGATAATCGCTGCCCATGATCAAGCTGTTCGTCGGCCTCGGCAACCCCGGCCCGGAATACGCCGCCACGCGCCACAACGCCGGCTTCTGGTGGATCGACCAGATCGCCCGTCAGTTGAACGTCCAACTGGTGAGCGAGCGCGGCTTTCACGGTCTGGTGGCGCGCGCCAGCGTGCAAGGCGCCAGTGTCTGGTTGCTGCAGCCGCAGACCTTCATGAACCTGTCGGGCAAGTCGGTGGCGGCGCTGGCGCGTTTCTACAAGATCGCGCCGCAGGAAATCCTGGTGGCGCACGACGAGCTGGACCTGCCCGCGGGCGAGGCCAAGCTCAAGCAGGGCGGTGGCCATGCCGGCCACAATGGGCTGCGCGACATCCACGCCCAGCTGGGCAGCAGCGACTACTGGCGCCTGCGGCTGGGCATTGGTCATCCGGGCGCCAGGCATGAAGTGGTGGGCTGGGTGCTGAAGAAGCCGCCGCTGGACGAGCGGATCGGCATCGAGCAGGCCATCGATCGCGCGGCGCGCGCGTTCCCCCTGCTGGTGGCGGGCGACATGGCGGCGGCCACGCAGGCGATCCACACCTCCACGCCGCCGCGTCCCAAGCCGCCGCGCAAGGCCCCCCTGGTGGCCGACGCGCCCGCGTCGAGCGACGGCGCGCCGTCTTGAGGGCGCAGCGCCACGCGTTGCAGCGGCGCCGCTTGAACTTTCCTGTCGTTGCATTGATCTGACCCCGCATGACACCGAGCATTCCCCGCCTGTTCATGGGATCGGCCATCGCGGCCATGCTGTGGACCGCCACCGTGGCCGCGGCCGATGGCCTGCAGAGCCTGGACGCCTTCATCCGGCACAGCCGCACCGGCGGCGCTGACTTCACGCAGACCGTGACGGCGCCCGCGCGCGAGGGGCAGGCGGCGCGCGTCAAGACGTCCAGTGGGCGCTTCGAGTTCCAGCGGCCGAACAGGTTTCGCTTCGACTACCAGAAGCCTTTCGTGCAGACCATCGTCGCCGACGGCAAGACGCTGTGGCTGTATGACGCCGACCTGAACCAGGTGACGCAGCGCGAGCAGGCGCAAGTGCTGGGCCAGACGCCGGCCGCGCTGATCGCCGCGGCGCCCGACCTGCGCGCGCTGCAGGCCGAGTTCACGCTGACGGTCGCGCCGGATCGCGATGGCCTGCAGTGGGTCAGCGCCGCGCCCAAGGCTCGCGACGGCCAGTTGCAGCAGGTGCTGGTGGGCTTTGACGGCGAGCGGCTGGCGGCGCTGGAGATCCTGGACAGCTTCGGCCAGCGCTCGGTGATGAAGTTCGGGCGGATCGAGGTCAACCCGGCCCTGCCGGCCAGCACCTTCCAGTTCAAGCCGCCTGTCGGCGCCGACGTGCTGCGTCAGTGAGCCGACCGCGGGTGCGGCGGCGTCACAGGCGATAGAAGCGCTGGATGCTGTCCCAGGCCTGCGCGGGCGTGTCCACCACCCGGTACAGCGCCAGGTCCTCGGGCGAGATGGCGCCTTCTTCGACCAGCATGTCCAGGTTGAGCAGGCGGCTCCAGTAGGCGCTGCCGAACAGCACGATCGGCACCGGCCTGGCCTTGCGCGTCTGCACCAGGGTCAGCACCTCGAACAGCTCGTCCAGGGTGCCGAATCCGCCAGGGAAGGCCACCAGCGCCTTGGCGCGCATCATGAAGTGCATCTTGCGCAGCGCGAAGTAGTGGAACTTGAACGCCAGGTACGGGGTGACGTAGGCGTTGGTGTGCTGCTCGTGGGGCAGGGCGATGTTCAGCCCCACCGAAGGCATGCCGACATCGTGCGCGCCGCGGTTGGCCGCCTCCATGATGCCGGGGCCGCCGCCGGTGCAGATGAACAATCTGTCCTCGGCGCGCTGGCGCTCGCTGTGGGTGGCCACCAGGCGCGCGAACTCGCGTGCCTGGGCGTAGTAGACGGCGTTGCGCCGTGCCAACTCGGCGGCGGCGATGGCGGCGGCGTCACCGTCGGCGCGTGCGGCGGCCAACTGCTGATCGGCCTGCTCGGGGGAAACGAAGCGTGCGCTGCCGTAGACGACCACGGTGCTGTGCACGCCGGCGGCGCTCAGGTCGAGGTCGGGCTTGAGCAGCTCGAGCTGGAAGCGCACGCCACGCGTCTCCGGCCGCAGCAGGAATTCAGGATCCGCGAACGCCAGCCGGTAGGCCGCGGGTTCGAGCGGCGTGCCGTTCTGCGCGTGCGCCTGCAGCGTGGCCCAGGCGTCGTGGATCGAGGCGAGGGACGATTCCTTGATGTCTTGCGTGGATTCCATGGCGCCATCTTATTGAAAGCGTCCCACGCACGGTGTGGCGGCGTGGGCAACAAAAAAGCCCCGAAAGGGGCTTTTTGGGGATTCCGCCGGTCAGGGTCAGACGCGGCGGCGATATTCGCCGGTGCGGGTGTCGATCTCGATCCTGTCGCCCTGGCTGACGAACAGCGGCACCGGCACTTCGAAGCCGGTGGCGATCTTGGCGGGCTTGAGCACCTTGCCCGAGGTGTCGCCCTTGACGGCCGGCTCGGTCCAGGTGATCTCGCGCTCCACCGAGGTGGGCAGCTCGACCGAGATGGCCTTGCCGTCGTAGAACACCACCTCGACGGCCATGCCGTCTTCCAGGTAGCTCAGGGCGTCGCCCATGTTGCCGGCTTCGACTTCGTACTGGTTGTAGTCGCCGTCCATGAACACGTACATGGGGTCGGCGAAGTAGGAGTAGGTGCACTCCTTGTGGTCCAGGATGACCTGGTCCATCTTGTCGTCGGCCTTGAAGACGACCTCGGTGCCCATGTTGGACAGCAGGGCCTTGAGCTTCATGCGCACGGTGGCGGCGCCGCGGCCGCCGCGGGCGTATTCGGTCCGCAGGACGATCATGGGGTCCTTGCCGTGCATGATGACGTTGCCGGCGCGGATTTCCTGGGCGATTTTCATGGCTGTGGTTCCAGTGTGTGAGGTGAGCGTGGGCCGCTCGTGCACTGGCTGTCAGATGGGGCGTGCGCGCGGCGGCAGCGGGGCAAAAGCGGGCCGCGTGCTAATTGCCGCAGGCCATTTTGCAAAGCCTTGAATTATAACGTCTTTTGCGCCACAAAGCGAATCAGCTGGGTGCACAGCCCGGCTTGCGCGCGCAGCCGCTGGCGCGCGGCACGTACGCTGTCGCGCCAGGCAGGCAGGTCGGCATCGGGCAGATCGCCGGTGCCGATGCCGTTCCAGCCGAGATGAAACGCGCGCAGGCTGGCCGGGGCGCGCAGCCAGTCCAGGAAGGCGTGCAGCTTGGCGTGGTGGGCGTCGTCCTCGGGCTGCGGGTAGATGTGCCAGACGAAGGGCTGGCCGGCCCACAGGGCGCGCACCAGCGAATCCTCGCCGCGCACGAAGTTCAGGTCGCAGGCCCACAGAAGCTCGTCATAGGCGCTCTGGCTCAGGTACGGAAGATATGAAATGGATAGCTGCTCGCGCTCGTTGGATGTGCGCCGCAGCGGCTTTTGGTCCTCCAGCACGCGCTGCACCGCCTGTGCGGCGCGGCCAGCGGTGACCAGCAGGCGCGTGGGCCCGGCCGCCTGCCGCAGCCGTGCGATCCAGGCGGCCAGCGCCGGTGGTTCGTAGCAGAACAGCGACACCAGAGGTTCACCCTGCCAGTCAATGCCTTGCCTGGCCAGCCAGGCGCGGCGGTCAAAACCGGCCTGCCGGGCGTCCAGGTCGTCTTCGCGCAGCAGGCCGCCGGTGGCGGGTGTGAAGCCGGGGTAGAAGAACCACTTGGTCCAGCCGCTGGCCGGCCCGTGCAGCACGGGCGAGGGCAGGCCGTGCAGGCGCTCCACGTAGGGTTCGGCGCTCAGGTATTCGAGGTTGATCCAGACCGGGGGCTTGGAGTGATTTGAACCCCTGGCGCTTTTCTGTCGAGCGCCAGCAGCTACGAATTCAGGAGCAATCTGGCAACCGAAGGCCTCCAGCCAGACGTCGGCGGGCGGCAGGCTGGCCAGCAGGCGGGCGTCCAGTGACTGCGTCCAGGGCAGTACCTGCACGGCGGACGGGCGCGTGGCCTCGGGCGCCATCCAGGTCAGCGCCCGGGTGTCGTCGATCCACAGGCGCACCTGCTGGCCACGGGCCGCCAGCGCGCAGGCCAGGCGCCAGCACACGCCCAGGTCGCCGTGGTTGTCGACGACCTGGCAGAAGATGTCCCAGCGAAGCGGTGGTGGGTGATCGGGCACCGGCGCATTGTCCGGCAAGGCCCCGCCCGCCTGTGGCGTGGCGGCTGTCCGTACACTGGCGCTCATGTCCGATCCCGTGGTGCCCGACGACGCGCTGCCGCCTGCCGATGCCGCGCCGCGCCACAGCGCCGAACTGCTGGCCCAGGTGGCGGCGCTGCCCGGCCTGCCGGGCGTGTACCGCTATTTCGACGCGGCGGGCCACGTGCTGTACGTCGGCAAGGCACGCCACCTGAAGAAGCGCGTGGCCAGCTACTTCGGCCGCAACCACGGCGGCACGCGCATCGGCCACATGGTGAGCAAGATCGCGCGTCTGGAGACCACGGTGGTGCGCTCCGAGGCCGAGGCGCTGATCCTGGAAAACAACCTGATCAAGCAGCTGGCGCCGAAGTACAACATCCTGTTTCGCGACGACAAGAGCTACCCCTACCTGAAGATCACCGGTACCGAGGGGCAGGCCGACAGCGGCGAAGGCTCGCCGCCGCCCGAGGGCTACGCGCGCATGGCCTACTACCGCGGCGCCACCGACCGGCGTCACCACTACTTCGGGCCGTACCCGGGCGCCTGGGCGGTCAAGGACACGATCCAGCTGCTGCAGAAGGTGTTTCGCCTGCGCACCTGCGAGGACACGGTGTTCGCGCACCGCACGCGGCCCTGCCTGCTCTACCAGATCAAGCGCTGCACCGCGCCCTGCGTGCGCTACATCAGCCAGTCCGACTATGCGGCCGACGTGGCCCACGCCGAGCAGTTCCTGCGCGGCCAGACACAGGACCTGCTGCAGACGCTGGAGCGCCGCATGATGGCGCACGCCGACGCGCTGGAGTTCGAGCAGGCGGCGCTGATCCGCAACCAGATCCAGTCGCTGTCGCAGGTGCTGCACCAGCAGGCGGTGGAGGTGGGCGGCGACGCCGACGTGGACATCCTGGCCGTGAAGGTGCAGGGCGGGCGCGCCTGCGTCAACCTGGCCATGGTGCGCGGCGGGCGCCACCTGGGCGATCGCGCCTACTTTCCCAGCCAGGTGGACGAGGCGCACGCCATCGCCCTGGACGAGCGCGATGCCGAGCTGCCCACCATCGAGGCGCGGGTGCTGGACGCCTTCATCGCCCAGCACTACCTGGCCATGCCGGCGCCACCGCAGCTGATCACCAGCGAGCCGGTATCGGGCGCGCTGCTGCAGGCGCTGTCGGACAAGCAAGAGCGCCGCATCAGCGCCACCCACGCGCCGCGTGGCCAGCGCCGCACGTGGCTGGAGATGGCGCAGCAGAACGCCGCGCTGCAACTGGCGCGCCTGCTGGCCGAGGAGGGTTCGCAGCAGGCGCGCACGCGCGCGCTGGCCGAGGCGCTGGACCTGCCGGTGGACCAGCTCGACGAGCTGCGCATCGAATGCTTCGACATCAGCCACACCGCCGGCGAGGCCACCCAGGCCAGCTGCGTGGTGTTCCAGGGCCATCGCATGCAGAGCAGCCAGTACCGGCGCTATCACATCGAAGGCATCACGCCGGGCGACGACTACGCCGCCATGCGCCAGGTGCTGACGCGCCGCTACGCCAAGATCGCCGAGGCCCGGCGCGAGCAGGGCAGCGAGGCGCTGACGGTGGCCGCCCGCATGCCCGACCTGGTGCTGGTCGACGGTGGCCTGGGCCAGGTGGCGATGGCGCGCGAGGTGTTCGAGGCGCTGGGCCTGGATGTGTCGCTGATCGTCGGCGTCGAAAAGGGCGAGGGCCGCAAGGTCGGCCTGGAGGAACTGGTGTTCGCCGACGGCCGCGAGAAGCTGACGCTGGGCCGCGATTCGGCCGCGCTGATGCTGGTGGCGCAGATCCGCGACGAGGCGCACCGCTTCGCCATCACCGGCATGCGCGCCCAGCGCGCCCGCGTGCGCGTGGGCGGCAGCCGGCTGGAAGACATCCCCGGCGTCGGGCCCCGCAAGCGCGCGCGCCTGTTGCAGCGCTTTGGCGGCGTGCGCGGGGTGGAGGCGGCCAGCGTGGACGACCTGGCCACGGTCGAGGGCATCTCGCGCGCGCTGGCCGAGGACATCTACCGTGCCCTGCATTGATGGCATATTGGGCAAATCGGCCTCTGGCGCTTATGGAACGAGCGCCGGCAGCTATCAATATGATAGTTTTCAAGAGCCTGGCCAGCGCTTCGGCGCGCCCCGGTGCCGCGTGACACAATCGCCGCCATGTTCCTCACCCTGCCCACGCTGCTGACCTGGACGCGCATCGTCGCGATTCCGCTCATCGTGGGCGTGTTCTACCTGCCGCTGGCGCCGCACACCGCCAACCTGGTGGCCACCGTGATGTTCATGGTGTTCGCCTGGACCGACTGGCTGGACGGTTTTCTGGCCCGCAAGCTCAACCAGACCTCGGCCTTCGGCGCCTTCCTGGATCCGGTGGCCGACAAGTTCCTGGTCTGCGCCAGCCTGCTGGTGCTGGTGCATCTGCAGCGCACCGACGTGTTCGTGGCGCTGATCATCATCGGGCGCGAGATCGCCATTTCGGCCCTGCGCGAATGGATGGCCAACATCGGCGCCAGCAAGAGCGTGGCCGTGCACATGGTCGGCAAGCTCAAGACCGCGGTGCAGATGGTGGCCATCCCCTTCCTGCTGTACGACGGCGTGCTGTTGGAACGCATCGATGCGCGCTGGTGGGGCAACCTGTTGATCTGGGTGGCGGCGGTGCTCACCGTGTGGTCGATGGTGTATTACCTGCGCAAGGCGCTGCCCGAAATCCGCGCCCGCGTGCAGTGACGCCCGCATGAGCCACCCCTCCCAGGACAAGGGCGCCACGCTGATCCGCCTGATGCCGGCGGTGTTCGTGCTCATCTGGGCCACCGGCTTCATCGTGGCGCGCTACGGCATGCCGCATGCGCCGCCGTTCAGCTTCCTGATGCTGCGCTACGCGGCCTCGGTGGCCTGCTTTCTGCTGTGGATCGCCATCGCCCGTGTGGCCTGGCCGCGCACCGGCCTTGAATGGCTGCACCTGGGCGTCACCGGCGTGCTGATGCACGGCGGCTACCTGGGTGGTGTCTGGGCGGCGGTCAAGGGTGGCATGGGTTCGGGCCTGTCGGCGCTGATCGTCGGCATCCAGCCGGTGCTGACGGCGATCTGGCTGGCCGGCATGGGCGGGGCCGGCGCCCGCGTCAGCGCGCGCCAGTGGAGCGGGCTGCTGCTGGGTTTCGCCGGACTGGTGCTGGTGGTGTGGCGCAAGCTGACCCAGGGCGCGCCGGGCGACCACGTGACGGCCGCCAACCTGAGCTGGGCCGTGCTGGCGCTGCTCAGCATCACCGCCGGCACGCTCTACCAGAAGCGCTTCGTGCGGCCCTGCGACGTGCGCACCGCCAACACCGTGCAGTTGCTGGCCGCGGCCCTGGTCACGGCGCCGCTGGCCTGGCTGGAGCCCGAATCGGTGCAATGGAACGGCCAGGTCATTGGCGCCCTGGCCTGGTCGGTGCTGGGCCTGACGCTGGGCGGCAGTTCGCTGCTGTATCTGCTGATCCAGCGCGGCGCGGCCGCCAGCGTGGCCGGCCTGATGTACCTGGTGCCGCCCACCACGGCGGTGATGGCCTGGCTGCTGTTCGGCGAGCCGATCACCGTCACCACGCTGGCCGGCATCGCCATGACGGCCTTCGGCGTCGCCCTGGTGGTGCGGCCGCCGTCGCCCGCGCGCGCCTGACCAGCGCCCCCATGGGCAGGCGCTGTGTTGGATGCGGCACAAGCACAGGCGAAAAATCACGCCACGGCCGTTGTAGCGGCGCACCGACCGGGTTGATACCCCCCTGAAGCCTGGGTAATTGGGTCTAGAATGCGGCCCTCGCCGCCTGGGCTTTGCACAAGCCAAAACCCAGCAGCACGCGGGTCACCGCGTGATCAAACAGCCCTGCCGCGGCGGGGGCCAAGCAGAAGAACCGGGCTTGACCGGCTTGCCGAACACGGCTGCGCCGCTGGTCAGGTTCTTGATTTTTTTGAGAGGGACACATTCGTGAACAAGACCGAGCTGATTGAGCACATCGCCAAAAACGCGGACATTTCCAAGGCCGCCGCCACGCGCGCCCTGGAGGCAGCCATCGGTGCCGTCAAAACCACGCTGCGCAAGGGCGGTACGGTGTCGCTGGTGGGTTTTGGCACCTTTGCCGTGGGCAAGCGCGCGGCACGCTCGGGTCGCAACCCGCGCACCGGCGCAACGATTAAAATCAAGGCAGCCAAGGTGCCCAAGTTCCGTCCAGGCAAGGCCTTGAAGGACGCGCTGAACTGATGCCATGTCGGTTTCGCTGGGGTGCTTAGCTCAGTTGGTAGAGCGGCGCCCTTACAAGGCGTAGGTCGGCGGTTCGACCCCGTCAGCACCCACCAGCATCCTCCACCGATTGCAGCAAAGGCGAACCCCGGTTCGCCTTTTTCATTGTTACGCCACCGCGTACACCAAGAGTCCCGCGCATGTTCGATTTCGTCCGTCAGCACACCAAGCTCATCATGGGCGTGCTGTTTTTGCTGATCATTCCGTCTTTCGTGCTGTTCGGCATCGAGGGCTACACCCGCTTCAATGATGGTGCCACCCAGGTCGCGACCGTCAACGGCACGCCGATCACCCAGACCGAGTGGGACAACGCGCACCGCCTGGAGATCGATCGTCTGCGCCAGGGCAACCCGACGCTGGACCTGAGCCTGCTGGATTCGCCGGCACTCAAGTACGCCACGTTGGAGCGCCTGGTGCATGACCGCGTGCTGGCCGCGGCCGCCGCCGAAGAGCACCTGATCGCCACCGACGCCCGCCTGGCGGCCGAGTTGCAGCGCGATCCGACCATCGCCGGCCTGCGCCGCGCCGATGGCACGCTGGACATGGAGCGCTACCAGCAGCTGCTGGCCGCGCAAGGCTTGACGCCGGCTGGTTTCGAGGCCAATGCGCGCTTCGAGTTGTCCTCGCGCCAGGTGCTGGGCGGGGTGACGGACACGGGGTTCTCCAGCGCGGCCCAGGCGCAGGTGACCATGGCCGCCTTTCAGGAGCGCCGCGAGGCGCGCGTGCAGCGCTTTGTCCCGGCCGATTTCACCGACAAGGTCCAGCCGACCGATGCCGACCTGCAAGCCTACTACCAGACCAACGCGTCGCGCTACCAGGCGCCTGAGACCGCCAGCGTCGAGTACGTCGTGCTGGATCTGGACAGCCTGAAGAAAAGCGTCAACGTGAGCGAGCAGGACCTGCGCACCTACTACGAGCAGAACGCCGGCAGCTTCGGCGCGCCCGAGACGCGCCGCGCCAGCCACATACTGTTCAGCGTGTCCCGCGACGCACCGGCCGTCGAGCGCGAAAAGGCGAAGGCCGCCGCCACCGCTGTGCTGGCGCAGCTGCGCCAGGCGCCCGACACGTTTGCCGCGGTCGCGCGCAAGTCTTCGCAGGACGAGACCAGCGCCGCCAGCGGCGGCGATCTGGGCAGCTTCGAGCGCAACAAGGGCATGGATCCGGCCATCGCCCAGGCCGCTTTCGGGCTGGCCAAGGTCGGCGACATCAGCGATCTGGTGGAAAGCGACTTCGGCTTCCACATCGTGCGGCTGACTGAAGTCAAGCCGGCCGCCGTGCCGCCGTTCGAAAAAATGCGCGCCCAGCTGGAAGACCAGCTGCGCACCCGTCAGGCGCAGCAGCAGTTCGGTGAAATGGCCGACGAGTTCCGCAACCTGGTGTACGAGCAGTCGGACAGCCTCAAGCCCGCAGCCGACAAGCTGCATCTGAGCATCCAGACCGCGGACAAGGTGTCACCCATGCCGGCGCCGGGTGCCAGTGGCCCGCTGGCTAACCCGAAGTTCCTCGGCGCCTTGTTCGCCGCCGACGCCGTCGACAAGAAGCGCAACACCGAAGCCGTCGACCTCGGCGGCAACCAGATCGCGTCTGGCCGCGTGGTGTCGCACACGCCGGCGCACGCGCGGCCGTTCGACGAGGTCAAGGCCGAGGTGCGCAGCGCCTTCCTGCGCGAGCGCGGTGCCGAGCTGGCGCGCCAGGAGGGGCAGACCCGCCTGAAGGCCTGGACGGCGCAGCCGGCATCGGCTACGTCGCTGCCCGCGCCGGTGGCGCTGTCGCGCGACGAGCCGCAAGGCCAGCCGATGACCCTGGTCGAGGCGGTGCTGCGCGCCGACCCGGCCAAGCTGCCGACCTTCGTCGGCGTGGACCTGGGCACGGACGGCTACGCCGTGGCGCGCGTGGACAAGGTGCTCCCGGCGCAGCCGCCCAGCGCAGAGCAGGCCGCGCAAAGCCAGGCGCGCTACGACCAGCTCTGGGGACTGGTCGAAGCGCGCAGCTATTACGAACTGCTGAAGACCCGCTACAAGGCGAAGATCCTGGCCCCAGCGCCGGCCGCTGCGCTCGGGAAGGCGGCACGCTGAACGCCGCTCCAGGCACAAAAAAAGCGCCGCAAGGCGCTTTTTTTGTGCCTGGAGGCACGTAGCGAATGGATGCGGGGGCAAACAACGCCCGAAGTGACCGCTAGGCCAGGGCGAGAATAAAGCCCATGGTCCGTGCGCTCGTGACCATGGGCTTTGATTCGGTGGGGTGGCTGATGGGACTCGAACCCACGACGACAGGAATCACAATCCTGGACTCTACCAACTGAGCTACAGCCACCACTGAGAACCGCGAATTATAGGGCATTCCGCGTCGTTTGCGGATGGTTGTTGCCGAGGGGGCAGTGCCCGTTTAGCCCAGCAAAAAGGGCCCCGTGGGGCCCTGGTGTGCGCGGCGCGCGCCTGCTCGCGCAATAAGCCGGCCGTCTGGCGGGTGGTGTCAGTCGCTGCTGCCGCCCAGGCCCAGCAGGGCCAGCAGGCCCTGGAACACGTTGAACAGGTCCAGGTACAGCGCCAGCGTGGCGCTGATGTAGTTGGTTTCGCCGCCGTCGATGATGCGCTTGAGGTCGTACAGCATGTACAGGCTGAACACGCCGATCACCAGCGTGCTGATCACCAGCATGCCGACGGTGGAGCCGACGAAGACGTTGACGATGGCGCCCACCATCACCACTAGCGCGCCGACGAACAGCCACTTGCCCAGGCCGGACAGGTCGCGCTTGATGACGCTGGCCAGGCTGGCCATGACGAAGAACACCCCGGCCGTGCCGCCCATGGCGGTCATCACCAGTTCGCTGCCGTTCTTGAAGCCCAGCACCAGGGCGATCATGCGCGACAGCATGAGACCCATGAAGAAGGTGAAGGCCAGCAGCACGGGCACGCCGGCGGCCGAGTTCTTGGTTTTCTCGATGGCGAACATGAAGCCGAAGGCACCACCGAGGAACACCACCAGCCCCAGGCCGCCGGACAGCCCGCGCGTCACGCCCGTGGCCACGCCCAGCCAGGCGCCCAGTACCGTGGGCAGCAGGCTCAGCGCCAGCAGCCAATAGGTGTTGCGCAGCACGCGGTTGCGTTGCTCCTGGGACGCGACGCCGCCGCGCGCGGCGTCCACGTAGCCCAGGGTCTGAGTGCGATCGTTCATGTCTCGGTTTCTCCTTTGAAGGCCCGCATCCGCCACCACTGCGGCGGCGATCGGGGTCATTCTACGTATGAGTCGGCGCCGACGCATCGGTTCCCCGGCCGACGGTTATGCTTGCGGGACATTCCGCCACCTACTGGAGCCGATACCCATGAAGACCAAGCATGTTCTCGAAGCCGCCGAAGTGCGAGCCATCGTGGCCGCCGCCGAAGCCGAGGCGTTGAAGCAGCAATGGGCCATGACGATTGCCGTGGTCGACGATGGCGGGCATCTGCTGCACCTGCACCGCATGGACGGCGCGGCGCCGGTGAGCGCCCACATCGCACCGGGCAAGGCGCGCAGCGCGGCGCTGGGGCGGCGCGAGAGCAAGGGCTATGAGGACATGATCAATGGCGGGCGCCATGCCTTCCTGTCGGTGCCGCTGGAGGGCATGCTGGAAGGCGGCGTGCCGATCGTCAAGGACGGGCAGTGCATCGCCGCCATCGGGGTCAGCGGCGCCAAGCCGGCCGAGGACACGCAGGTGGCCCGCGCCGGCATCGCGGCGCTGGGGCTCTGAGCGCCTGATCTGAATAAAAACGGTTGCTGGCGCTTTCGCAGCAAGCGCCAACAGCTATTAATTCAATAGCATCCGGGTAGGCGGCAAACGCCGCTGCCAGGCTGGGCGGCGAGGGCCTCAGTAGCTCAGCCGCTCCGGCCGCACCTCCTGCAGGATGGTGGTGGCGATTTCCTCGATCGACTTGGTGGTCGACGACAGCCAGCGGATGCCCGAGCGGCGCATCATGGCTTCGGCTTCGCCCACCTCCATGCGGCAGTTCTCCAGGCTGGCGTAGCGCGAGTTCGGCCGGCGCTCGGCGCGGATCTCGGCCAGGCGCTCGGGCGCGATGGTCAGGCCGAAGATCTTCTTCTTGTGCGGCACCAGCGCCGGGGGCAGTTGGCGGCGCTCGAAATCCTCGGGGATCAGCGGGTAGTTGGCCGCCTTCACGCCGTGCTGCATCGCCAGGTACAGGCTGGTGGGGGTCTTGCCGCTGCGGCTGACGCCGATCAGGATGACGTCGGCCGTCTCCAGGTCGCGGTTGCTCTGGCCGTCGTCATGGGCCAGGCTGTAGTTGATGGCCTCGATGCGGTCCTGATAGGCCTGGTTCTTGCTGATGTCGGAAAAACGCCCCACCCGGTGGTGGCTGGTGATGCCCAGTTCCTGCTCGATCGGCGCCACGAAGGTGCCGAACATGTCCAGCAGCATGCCCTTGCAGCCCTCGCGCACAATGCCCATCACCTCGCGGTCGACCAGGGTGGTGAAGACGATCGGCTTGCGGCCTTCCACTTCACTGGTGTGGTTGATCTGGCGCACCGCCTGGTGAGCCTTGTCCGGCGTGTCGATGAAGGGCAGGCGCACGTGGCGTGGCTGAAAGTCGAACTGCGCCAGGATGGCGTTGCCGAAGGTTTCGGCCGTGATGCCGGTGCCATCGGAGACGAAAAACACGGTGCGTTGGGGCATGGGCGGCTGCGGCGTGGCGGTCAATACAATCGTGCCCATTATGCGAACCCGCGCCGCCGGCCGCCCCGACCCGAGAAAAATCAGTACATGGGTCGCGTTGCCGCCACGGTTTCAGGGCGTTCGCAGCCACCGGTTTTCAAACTCTGGAGCTTTCCCATGTCTGCACTGTTTTCGCCGACCGCCCTGGTCGTGCCGTTCGAAAACCTGAGGATGACCGATGTCGAGGTGGTTGGCGGCAAGAACGCCAGCCTCGGCGAAATGATCTCGCAACTGCCACAGGGCGTGCGCGTGCCCACCGGCTTTGCCACCACGGCGCATGCGTTTCGCGAGTTTCTGAAGCACCAGGGCCTGCATGAGCGCATCAGCGCCCGCCTGGCGGCGCTGGACGTCGACGACGTGCGCGCGCTGGCCGAGGCCGGCGCCGAAATCCGCGGCTGGGTCGAGGCGCAGCCCTTTCCGGCCGATCTGGAAAAGGCCGTGCGCGACGCCTTTGCCACGCTGAGCGGCGGCAACGCCGAGGCGAGCTTTGCCGTGCGCTCCTCGGCCACGGCCGAGGACCTGCCCGACGCCTCGTTTGCCGGCCAGCAGGAGACCTTTCTCAACGTGGTCGGCGTCGAGGCCGTGCTGCACAAGATGAAGGAGGTGTTCGCCAGCCTCTACAACGACCGCGCCATCAGCTACCGCGTGCACAAGGGCTTCGCGCACGACGTGGTGGCGCTGTCGGCCGGCGTGCAGCGCATGGTGCGCAGCGACCTGGGCGCGGCCGGCGTGATGTTCACCATCGATACCGAAAGCGGCTTCGACCAGGTGGTCTTCATCACCAGCAGCTACGGCCTGGGCGAGACGGTGGTGCAGGGCGCCGTCAACCCGGACGAGTTCTACGTCCACAAGCCCATGCTCAAGGCCGGCAAGCGCGCGCTGATCCGCCGCAACCTGGGCAGCAAGCTGATCCAGATGGTGTTTGCCACGCCCGAGGAGAAAGCGGCCAGCGGCAAGCTGGTGCAGACCACCGATGTGCCGGCCGAGCTGCGCAACCGCTATTCGCTCACCGACGCCGAGGTCGAGCAGCTGGCGCGCTACGCCCTGGTCATCGAGCAGCACTACGGCCGACCGATGGACATCGAGTGGGGCAGGGACGGCCAGGACGGCCAACTCTACATCCTGCAGGCGCGGCCCGAGACGGTGAAGAGCCAGCAGGGCAGCACCGAGCTGCGCTACAAGCTCAAGGGCAGCAGCGCCGTGCTGGCCGAGGGCCGCGCCATCGGTCAGAAGATCGGCACCGGCCCGGTGCGGCTGGTGAGCGACATCAGCCAGATGGACCAGGTGCAGGCCGGCGACGTGCTGGTCACCGACATGACCGACCCCAACTGGGAGCCGGTGATGAAGAAGGCCAGCGCCATCGTCACCAACCGCGGCGGGCGCACCTGCCACGCGGCGATCATCGCGCGCGAGTTGGGCATCCCGGCGGTGGTCGGCTGCGGCGACGCCACCGCCCGCCTGAAGAGCGGCACCCTGGTGACGGTGAGCTGCGCCGAGGGCGACACCGGGCGCATCTACGACGGCCTGCTGGAAACCGAGGTGACCGAGATCCAGCGCGGCGCCATGCCGCCCATCGCCACCAAGATCATGATGAACGTCGGCAACCCGCAGCTGGCGTTCGACTTCGCCCAGCTGCCCAACGAAGGTGTGGGCCTGGCACGGCTGGAATTCATCATCAACAACAACATCGGCGTGCACCCCAAGGCCATCCTGGACTACCCGCAGGTCGACGCCGACCTGAAGAAGGCGGTCGAGAGCGTGGCGCGCGGCCACGCCAGCCCGCGCGCCTTCTACGTCGACAAGGTGGCCGAGGGCGTGGCCACCATCGCCGCCGCCTTCTGGCCCAGGCCGGTGATCGTGCGCCTGTCGGACTTCAAGAGCAACGAATACCGCAAGCTGATCGGCGGCAGCCGCTACGAACCCGAGGAAGAAAACCCCATGCTGGGCTTTCGCGGCGCGGCGCGCTACATCAGCGCGGAGTTCGCCGAAGCCTTCGCCATGGAATGCGAAGCCATCAAGCGCGTGCGCGACGAGATGGGCCTGACCAACGTGCAGGTGATGGTGCCCTTCGTGCGCACGCTGGCGCAGGCCGAGCGGGTGGTGGCGCTGCTGGCGCAACAGGGCCTGAAGCGCGGCGACAACGAGCTGAAGGTGGTGATGATGTGCGAGGTGCCCAGCAACGCCATCCTGGCCGAGCGCTTCCTGGCGCATTTCGACGGTTTCTCGATCGGCTCCAACGACCTGACGCAGCTCACCCTGGGGCTGGACCGCGATTCGGGCCTGGAGCTGCTGGCGGCCGACTTCGACGAGCGCGACCCGGCGGTCGAGGCGCTGATCCACCAGGTCATCACGGCCTGCCGCGCGCAGGGCAAGTACATCGGCATCTGCGGCCAGGGCCCCAGCGACCACCCGGACTTCGCGCGCTGGCTGGCGGACGAGGGCATCAGCTCGATCTCGCTCAACCCCGACAGCGTGATCGATACCTGGACGCTGCTCGCGCAATAAGCAAAACGCCACCGAACGTCCGCCATGACAGCGCCAGCAGCTACAAAAAAAGAAGTACCTGGCGCCGCGTGGCTGCGTGCGGCGCTGCTGCTGCTGTGGGCCGCGGCGTCGTTTGGCGCGGCCTTTTTCGCCCGCGACCTGAGCCAGGTGGTGGCCGGCTGGCCGCTCAACTACTGGTGGCTGGCGCAGGGCGGGGTGCTGCTGTTCATCGGCGTGGTGATGGTCTACGCGTGGTGGATGGGCCGCGCCGCGCCCGCGGCCGACGACGAGGACCGCTAGCGTGCCCGGAGCGTCGCGCGCCTACGCCCGGCGGCTGCACCGCAAGCTGCTGCTGTTCACCCTGGGGCTGCTGGCGTTCCTGCTGCTGATGCACTGGGCCGAACGCGCGGGCCTGTCGCGCGGCTGGATCGGGCCGATCTTCCTGTTCCTGTCGGTGATGATGTATGCGGCGGTCGGCATCTCCGGCCGCACCACCGACCCGGAGGAGTTCTACGTCGCCGGCCGGCGCGTGCCGGCGATGTACAACGGCATGGCGACGGCGGCCGACTGGATGAGCGCGGCCTCGTTCATCAGCCTGGCCGGCGCGCTGTACCTGCAGGGCTTTTCCGGCACGCCGGCGCAACCGGGTGGCCTGGCCTACGTGCTGGGCTGGACCGGGGGCTTCTGCCTGGTGGGCCTGCTGATGGCCCCGCGCCTGCGCGCCATGCGGCTGTACACCGTGCCCGACTTCTTTGCCGTGCGCTTCGGGCGCGGCGCCCAGCTGCTGGCGGCGCTGGGGGCGGTGGCCTGCTCGTTCATGTACGTGGTGGCGCAGATCTACGGCATTGGCCTGATCGCTTCGCGGCTGACCGGGGTGCAGTTCGAGATCGGCATTCTGCTGGGCCTGGGCGGCGTGCTGCTGTGCTCGTTCCTGGGCGGCATGCGCGCCATCACCTGGACCCAGGTGGTGCAGTACGTGGTGCTGCTGGTGGCGTTTCTGATCCCGGTGTCCTGGCTGGCCTACAAGCAGCTGGGCACGCCGCTGGCCCTGCTGGCGTACGGTCAGCAGTTGCCCAAGATCGAACAGCTGGAGCGCAAGCTGATCGATTCACCCGCCGAGCAGGAGGTGCGCGCGCACTTCGGCGAGCGCGCCCGCGACTACGCCGAGCGCCTGCGCGACCCGGCGGCGGCGCTGGCGCGCGAGCGCAGCGCGCTGGAGGACCGCATCCGCGCGCTGCGCGCCGAGGGGGCCGATTTCGCGTTCGTCATGATGGCGCGGCGCGAGCTGTCGGCCCTGCCCAAGGACGAAACCAGCGCGCGCGAACTGTGGACGCGCGCCATGAACGAGGCGCAGGAGCGTGCCAAGCCGCTGGGCGGCCTGCCGCGCCACGGCCAGGCCTTTGCCGGCGACCCCGACGGCACGCCCGCCGAGCGCGCCGAGTTCAACACCTCGCGCCTGAACTTCCTGGCCCTGATGTTCTGCCTGATGATCGGCACGGCCAGCCTGCCGCACCTGCTGACGCGCTTCTACACCACGCCCAGCGTGGCCGACACACGCCGCTCGGTGGCCTGGTCGCTGCTGTTCATCGCCATGCTGTACCTGGCCACGCCGGCGCTGGCGGCACTGGTCAAGTACGAGGTGATGCAGCACCTGGTGGGCAGCAGCTTCGATGCGCTGCCCAACTGGATCGCCCAGTGGGCGCGGGTGGATCCGGGCCTGATCTCGGTGCAGGACGTCAACGGCGACCGCATCCTGCAGTTCGGCGAGATCCGCCTGGGCGCCGACATGATCATGCTGGCCACGCCGGAGCTGGGTGGACTGCCCTACGTGGTGTCGGGCCTGGTGGCCGCCGGCGGGCTGGCGGCGGCGCTGTCCACTGCCGACGGGCTGCTGCTGACGATCAGCAACGCGCTGGTGCACGACACCGCGCCCATGCGCGGCGGCCGCGTCTGGGTGTCGGACAACCGGGTGATCCTGTCCAAGTTCGCCCTGCTGGCGGTGGCCATGGTGGCGGCGGCGACGGCGGCGCTGAAGACGGGCGAGATCATCTCGCTGGTGACGGCCTCGTTCTCGCTGGCGGCGGCCACCTTCTTCCCGGCGCTGACGCTGGGCCTGTTCTGGCGCGGTGCCACGCGGCGCGGCGCGGTGGCCGGCATGCTGGTGGGCATCGCCGTCACCGTGGGCTACATGCTGCAGGCCAGCGCCGGCCTGCGTGCCTGGTGGGGGCTGGCGCCGGGCGGGCTGTGGTGGGGCATCCACCCGGTGTCGGCGGGCTTCTTCGGCGTGCCGGCCGGCTTCGCGGTGATCGCGGCGGTGTCGGCTTGGGAGCACTGGCGGCGGCGACGCACGGTCGCCTGAGGCGGCACCTCGCTGCTTGTCGATTGCTATCGTTATCGAAGCTGCTGACGTTTGCCAGGCATGCGTTAAACGGAACTTTCACTGCAATTCCTGCGGATCGAGCCGGTGGGGCCGGCTGCACCCCGCATCAGAAGCGACGGCTCAGGTAGCGCGAGCCGGCCAGACCGAAGCGCCATGGCGTATCCACCGCCCGGCGGATGCCGATGCGCGGGCCGCACACGACGTCGATGGGTTGACGCCGGTTGGGCGCCAGCACCTTGAACGGTGGCTGGTCCAGCGGCAGGCCGTACAGCGCCTTGGTGATGCCCAGCGCCTGGCCCACGCGCCCGGGCCCGGCGCACAGCAGGCGCTCGTCATCCAGGCCGCGGCGCTCGCGCATGCGCTCCAGCCCGTGCGTGGGCCGCAGCGCCCTGATCAGCACCCCGCTGCCGTGACCCTCGGGCCCGCAGACGAAGTTCAGGCACCAGTGCAGCCCGTAGTTGAAATAGACGTAGGCGTGTCCCGGCGGACCGAACATGGCCTGGTTGCGGGGCGTGCGGCCCGCGTGGCAGTGCGCGGCGGGGTCGCTCTCGTCGTAGGCCTCGACCTCGACGATCAGCCCGCCCACGCCATCGACCAGCAGAGTGGCGCCGATCAGCGCACGGGCCACGCTCGGGGCGTCGGCGGCGAAGTCCTTGTGGCTGAGCTGGCGGGGCATGGAGAGGGCGGCGGCGCACCGAGGGCAGCGCACACGGGCGACTAAGATTGTCGGTCACCACCGATTGCGAGGAGTCCCGCCATGTTCAAGGCCCTGTTGCTGACAAAGACCGAAGTCCCTGCGCCGCAGGTGGCCATCACCGAACTGGACGAGGCGCAACTGCCGGCGGGCGACGTGCTGGTGCAGGTGTCGCACTCGACGCTGAACTACAAGGACGCGCTGGCCATCACCGGCAAGGCGCCCGTGGTGCGCAGCTGGCCCATGGTGCCGGGCATCGACTTCGCCGGCGCCGTGCTCGAATCCAGCGACCCGCGCTATCGCCCGGGTGACGCCGTGCTGCTCAACGGCTGGGGCGTGGGTGAATCGCACTGGGGTGGGCTGGCGCAGAAGGCGCGCGTCAAGGCCGACTGGCTGCTGCCCCTGCCCGCCGGCCTGACGGCGGCGCAGGCCATGGCCATCGGCACCGCCGGCTACACCGCCATGCTGTGCGTCATGGCGCTGCAGCGCAACGGCCTGCTGCCGGCGCAGGGACCGGTTTTGGTGACGGGGGCCAACGGCGGCGTGGGCAGCATCGCCATTGCCTTGCTGGCGCGGCTGGGCTTCGAGGTGCACGCCAGCACCGGCCGCCTGGCCGAGGCCGAGCACCTGAAGGCGCTGGGCGCCACCGACATCATCGACCGCGCGACGCTCAACACGCCCGGCAAGCCGCTGCAGAAGGAACGCTGGGCTGGCGCGGTGGACAGCGTGGGCAGCCACACCCTGGCCAACGTCTGCGCGGGCATCCGCTACGGCGGCGTGGTGGCGGCCTGCGGACTGGCGCAGGGCATGGACTTCCCGTCGACGGTGGCGCCCTTCATTCTGCGTGGCGTCACGCTGGCGGGGGTGGACAGCGTGATGGCGCCCCATGCGCGCCGCGCCGAAGCCTGGCAGCGCCTGGCGCGCGAACTGCCGGCCGAGCTGCTGTCGCGCAACACCGAAACCATCGCCCTGGCCGACGCCGCGGGCGTGGCCGCCCGCCTGCTGGCCGGGCAGGTGCGCGGGCGCGTGGTGGTGGATGTGATGGCGTGAAAGGCCGCGCGGCCTCCCGGTGTGCGCATGCGTCAGGCTTCGGTGGTGTGCCTGGCGCCGCCTGACCGGCACTGAGCACGGCTTTGTATGATGGCTGCGCTGAACCCGAATCAGGAGAGACCGCATGCAACGTCGTCACGTCGTCCTGGCTTGCGCCGCCCTGCCGGGCTTGAACCTGTTGGCACCGGCGGCGCTGGCGCAGAACTGGCCCAGCCGGCCGATCAAGTTGATCGTCTCTTTTCCGCCCGGTGGCCTGATTGACAACATGGCGCGTCTGATCGCCCCCCGGCTGGCGCAGGAGCTGGGGCAGCCGATCGTCGTCGACAACAAGCCGGGTGCCGGTGGCAACCTTGGCGCGGGCGAGGTCTCGCGCGCGGCGCCGGATGGCTACACCCTGCTGATGACGTCGCCGCCATTGACCATCAACCCGGCGCTCTACAGGAAGCTGCCGTACGAGCCGCGCCATATCGCACCGACTGGCTTGCTGGGGCGTGTGCCCAACGTGCTGGTGGTCAGTGCGGCTTCGGGAATCCAGAGCGTCGCCGAGCTGACGGCGCGCGCCAAGGCGCGTCCCGGGGAACTGAACTACGCCTCGAACGGCAACGGCACCTCGCTGCACCTGAGCGCCGAGCTCTACAAGAACCAGGCAGGGGTGTTCGTCACGCACATTCCCTATCGCGGCGCTGCTGCCGGGCTGACCGCCGTGATCGCGGGTGAAGTCAGCTTCATGTTCGACAACCTGCCGTCGGCACTCGGCCTGATCCAGAGCGGTCGCCTGCGGGCGCTGGCGGTCACCACGGCGCAACGCAGCAGCGTGTTGCCGCAGGTGCCCACCATGGAGGAAGCCGGTGTCAAGGGCTACCAGGTGTCTGCCTGGTTCGGTCTGGCGGCGCCTGCTGGCTTGCCGGCACCGGTGCAGCAAAAATTGGAGCAGGCGCTTGAGCGCGTCGCCGCCGTGGAGGAAGTCAAAGCCGCCATGCTCAAGGCCGGCGTGGAGCCTGTCTGGCTGGGCGCGCAGGCCATGGCCAGCTTCATGCAAGCCGATGCCGCGCAGTGGAAGAAGGTGGCGGACTTCGCGAAGATCTCGCTCGACTGACGGCCTGTGTGGGCGTATCTTGGGGGTCTTGTGCCTGCAGTTTGAGCTGCTGGAGCGGGCGATGGGAACAAGCCCATGCATCCAACTCATTGATTAAAAAGAGAATCTCCGCGAAAGGGCCTTGAGGGGCGAAGGCAATGGCATGCATGCGCACCAGTTGGGGCAAGCGGCGCTCAATGACGCGCGCTGGCAAATTGGCGACAACTCGGCACACATCCGATGGGAAGCTGACTTCCATGGCTCGCCGTCCATCGACGATGGCTACAGTGCCGGCCTCTTGCAGCAGTGTGGTGTTGCCCTGCGCCACGTGCGCCTGGCCTTCGACTTGCCAACTCAGCAGGTATCCGCTCGCGCCGGCGTCGGCGTAGCGCTCTGCAGCACCGAGCACGCGGTGCGCCTTGCTCTGGAAGTGGGCGCAACTCACGGTGTTGTAACGCTGCGCGGTGATCACGGCCTCGAAATTCAGTGGAGAAATCTGATCCACGATCACGTTGTGAATGGATTCGCACACGACTTCACGCCACGCGTCGGCCCGCTCGGCCCGACGGATCCCCTGGGTGGACATCGAGATCGTTTTCATGGTCCATGCGTCTCCAGCATGCTCAACGGATATTCGAATCAAGCAATGCTAACGCGCGCGTCGCCACTCAGCCAAGTCCGGCCAAATCGGCACTTTCTGTTGCGAGGGCCAATCTCGTGCCGACCGTTTGGCGCGCGGCGCAACGGGTTGGACCGGTGCAGCCGGCTCAGCCCACCAGCGCTTGGGCGAACTCGCGAGCCTTGAAGGTTTGCAGGTCTTCCAGCTTCTCGCCCACGCCGATGAAGTAGACCGGCACCGGTTTTTCGCGCGCGATGGCGCACAGCACGCCGCCCTTGGCCGTGCCGTCCAGTTTGGTGACGATCAGGCCGGTGAGCTGCGCCGCCTCGTCGAAGGCCTTGACCTGCGCCAGCGCGTTCTGGCCAGTGTTGCCGTCGATCACCAGCAACACCTCGTGCGGGGCGGTGACGTCGGCCTTGGTCACCACGCGGCGGATCTTGGCCAGCTCCTCCATCAGGTGCTTTTGCGTCGGCAGGCGGCCGGCGGTGTCGACCAGCACCACGTCGCGGCCGCGCGCGCGCCCGGCGGCCACGGCGTCGAAGGCCACGGCCGAGGGGTCGGCGTCCTGCTGGCTGATGATCTCCACCGCGTTGCGATCGGCCCAGACGGCCAACTGCTCGCGCGCGGCGGCGCGAAAGGTGTCGGCCGCCGCCAGCAGCACGCTGGCGCCGGCACCGGCCAGGTGGCGCGTGAGCTTGCCGATGCTGGTGGTCTTGCCGGCGCCGTTGACGCCCGCCACCATGATCACCGTCGGGTGGTATTCGCCCACCACCAGCGTCCGCTCCAGCGGTGCCAGCAGCTCGGCGATGGCGTCCTGCAGCAGCGCCTTGACCTGGGCTGGTTCGGTGGCACGCGCGTCCTTGACGCGGCGCTTCAGGTCGGCCAGCAGGGTTTCGGTGGCGGGCACGCCGGCGTCAGCCATCAGCAGGGCGGTTTCCAGGTCTTCGTACAGCGCCTCGTCGATGCGCGTGCCGGTGAAAACGGTGGTGATGCTGCTGCCGGTTTTCTTCAGGCCGCTTTTCAGGCGGTCGAGCCAGCCGCTGCGCGCGGCGGGCTCGGGGGTGTGCGCCGGTTCCTGGGCAAATACGGCTTCGGCGCTTGCGGGGGCAGCGCCGGCAGCTTCTGTTTCGATAGCGTCCGGGGTGGTCGGGAAGCCCGCATCGTCGGGCACGGCCGCCAGCGCCTGCGCTTCCAGCTCGTCGACGGTGATCGCTTCGGACAAGGACGCCCCTTGTGCGGCCGCGGGCAGCCCGGGAGCCGGTATCGGCGCGGCCTCGGTGGCCGGTTTCTTTTTGCGGAAGAAGCTGAACATTTGTGGTCGATTGTAGGTAGCGCGGCCGAATGGTCTGCGAACGTATCGACATCGACAAGCACAAGTTGAGCGGAGCCGGCGTGTCCAACCATTTCATCACTTCGCCTTGCGGCAGGCTGGCTCGATGCGAGAGCGGAAGATCCTGCGCTCGTGCGCGCCGGGTCCTGAGTCGTGGGCTACAGCGCCGTGCGGCAGGCGCGCACCCGCCAAATGGTCGCTACGCCGTGCGCAGGCCGACCGCGCCGCGGTGCCACCCCCGCACTGCCTGCACAACGGCAGCCGGGGTGATGAATTCCTGCTCCAGCCGCCCGGCGGGCAGGCTGCGCAAGTAGGCGTCCAGCGCCTGTTCCTCGGCTTGCAGGCTGGGGGCAGGATAGGCGCGCACCGGCTCGGCCCCGGCCTGGCTCTGGTGGGCGTCGAAGGTGGCCCTGTCCATCAGCAGGGCCGTGAGCTGCGGCAGATGCTGGCGTGCCTGGGCCAGCATTTGCAGGCCCCAGGTGTCGATGTCGCCCCAGTAGGCCACGCGGCGCTGTTGCAGCCAGGGCGCGGCCAGCCAGCCCAGGTTCAGGCCCGCGCCCAGGATGGCGATGCTGCCCGCCAGCGGCTGGGGCAGCAGGTGCAGGCAGCGTTCGTTTTCCACCAGCAGGAGGTGGCTGGCGGGCAGGGGCGTGGCCATCAACTCGCTGGCCGGCACGCGCTGGCGCGCAAAGGGCAGCAGGCCGGGGGCCAAAGGGGCGACGAGCAGCCAGTGCTCGCCCTCGGGCTGCGCGCCCAGGAAGGCGGTGAAGCCTTGGTGGCTGGCCTCGCCCTCAAAACGCTCGTCCAGCAGCGCGGTGAGCAGGGCGGCATGGCGCTCAAAAAATTTGCTGTCGTTGCCCGCCACGGCCAAGGCGCGCAGCGGCCTGCCCTGGGCGCAACCGGGGGTCAGCTGCAGGGCGATGCGGGTGGCGCTGGCGACCTGATCCAGCGGCGTGCCCTGCCACAGCGCCAGGCGGCGCAGCAGCAGGCGGTGAAAGCCGGCATCCACCTGTGCCAGCAGTTCGGCCAGCGCCTGCTGGCTGGCGGCGGCCTGCGCGCCTTCGCTGCCGCCATGCCGGGCCATGGCCGCCGCGCAGTCCGAGGGGCGCGCGAGCAGCCAATGCGTGGGCACGGCCAGGGGCGCGCTGGCGCTGCGGTAGCGGCGCTCGGTCCACTGCACGCTGCCCGGGCCTTGTTCTGCCACGGCGCGCCAGGCCTGCAAATGCTGGCGCAGCGCGGCGCTGTCGTCATTGAACTGGCCCGCGTCCGGCACGCCGATGGCCAGGCGCAGCGGCCAGGCAGCGCCATCGCCGGCGTTGAGCAGATACCGCTCGCGCCAGTCGGCGCGCTGCCATTGGCGCGCGAGATGCTGGGCGAGGTCGGCGGGGGATTTCATTCTTCAAAATTGATAGCTGCTTGCGCTTTCTGCACAAGGGATGAATGGCAATTTCAGGCTCTTCTCGCGAATGCTGGTGATAAGCACTTTTCTTGCGCCCCACAGCCCTCATCTTGGAAGCATGACGCTGCGGCGTCGCCCCCAGGAGAAGGCCATGAGACAGCAGCAAATGACGCGCCTGATCAATAGTTTGTCCAAGCTGACGCGCCACCAGCGCCAGCAACTGGCGGCAGCTCTTGGCGTGCTGAGCGCGCGCAGCCAGGTGAGCGAAGTCATCGAAGCGCGCGTGCTGGAGCACCCCAGATGTCCGCACTGCAACAGCACGGCGGTCGTCAAGAACGGCTCGGCCAACGCCCTGCAACGCTTCAAGTGCAGCCAGTGCGCCCGCAGCTTCAACGCCTTGACCGGCACGCCCCTGGCACGGCTGCATCTGCGCGATAAATGGCTGGCGCACGCCGGCGCCTTGGACGAGGGCCTGTCGCTCAACCAGGTGGCCCGGCGCCTGGGCGTGGCGCAAAGCACGGCCTTTCGCTGGCGCCACCGCTTCCTGGCCTGCCCCAAGGGCGTGCAGCCCGCGCAGGTGCTGGACCTGGCTATCGGCAGGTGAGGCCATCATCAGCATTCGCAAGAAGAGCCCAATTTCATTCAAAATCCATCAGCCCGCCCAATGCTGCAGCGGCAGGTACAGGTGCAACGGTTGTTGGGCCAGGGCCAGAAAGCCGTGGTGGGCGTAAAACGCTGCGGCCTGTGCGTCCTTGGCATCCACGATGAGCGCATAGGCAGCCACCTGCGCGCGGGCCGTGAGGCAGCGATCGACCGCGCAGCCCAGCAGCAGGCGGCCCAGGCCCTGGCCGCGCTGGTCGCTGCGGCAGGCCAGGCGCCCCAGGCGAAAGCAGGGCACGGGGTAGCGCGGCAGTTTCTTGCGTTCGGTAGCGCTCAGGTACGTGGCATCCACCTCGGCGGCGCTGAGGCTGTAGTAACCGAGGATGCGCGCCGGGTCGGTGGTGGGCGTGAGCACGAAGACCGATGCAATGCCGCGCCGCCGGTGCTGGTCGGCGTAGTGCTGCAGATAGTCGTTGAGCGCCGCCACCCCGCAGTCAAAGCCGCTGCGGTCGTGCCGGCTGGGGTCGAGCGGCGCTTCCTCGAAGTCAAACACGCCGCACCTGCTGGCGCGCTTGCGCCAGGGCGTTTTGCAGGGCGGGGGTGGGCGTGTAGGCCGCGTCCAGTGCTGCGCTGAAGGCGGCAAAGTCCTGCGCCGAGAGGGTGATGCGCGCTTCGCGCTCCAGCAGCAGCTGCGCTTTTTCCTTGGCGGCGGCGCGCACAAAGCCTGCCATGGTCGTGCCCATCAGGGCCGCCGCCTTGGCAATCACATCTTTTTCTTCGGCGTCTATCTTCAGATCGAAACGGGCAATGGCGCTCATGGCTGCCTCCTTTTCCGTACGGAATTTTACCGTATGACATCAAGGGTATGGAGGCGGTCTTGCCGCCCCTGCACTTTCTCCTGCGCCTGCCGCGCCAGCTCCTCCCAAGTCAGCGACGCCAGCACCGCCTGCCGCCCGCGCCGGTGCACCAGCACGGCGCTGCGGGTGTGCTGGCGCAATAGCCGCATCTCCTTGTTGGGCGTGACGAACAGCGCGTGCAGGCTGAATTCGCGCAGCGCCTGGATGATGCGCGCGGCCACGGCCTGGGAGCTTTTGGAGAAGGCCTCGTCGAGCACGATGGTGGCAAACAGCGGCTGGCTGCGCCCGGGCGGGCACAGCGCGTAGCTGAGCGACGCAGTCAGCACATAGCTGGCGATGATTTCCTTCTCGCCGCCGCTGCCGCCCTGCGAGCCGGTGCGCCGCTCCAGCACCTGGCCGCTGGCGCGGTCGAGCACATGCACGGCGAACTGCAGGCGGTAGCGTGCGTCCAGCAGCGCCTGCGCGGCCTTGGTGCGGCGGTTGCTGGCGTGCTCGCGCAGCAGCTCCACCATGGCCTGCAGCGCCTGGTAATGCGCCTGGCCGCCGTCGCCCTGCAGGCGCTCGCTGCGCAGGTGCGCCATGGCCTTGTGCAGCGCCTGCAGGCTGGGGTGGATGACGGGTTGCGGCGCCAGTTGCAGGTAGCGCCCGCTTTGAAAATCCACGCGCGCCAGGGTTTGGTTCAGGGCGTCGATGCGCTCGGTGATCTCGGTGACCTGCGCCTCGATGCCGCGCAGCAACGTGCTCACGCCCTGGTCGGAGGCGCTGTTGAGGTAGTCCTGAAAGCGCTGGCGCTTTTCTGGCAGGGCCTCTTCCTCCAGCACGCGCAGGCGTTCCAGGTAGGGGGCGAGGGCTTCCACCTCCTGCGGCTGGTCGGCCAGCGCGCCCCGGTCTTCCTTGTGCGCGCGGCCCATCTGGCGGATCAGCTCCTGGCGCAGGGCGTTGAGCTGGGCGGCTTGCTTGTCCACCTGCGCGCTGGCCTGGGCCTGGGCCTGGCGCTCCTGGGCGTCCAGGCGCTCGCAGCTGGGCGGCTCGGCCAGCAGGGCGGCGATGGCGTCGTGCTGCGCGCTGGCATCCAGGCCCTCGGCAGACAGGCGCTGGGCGTATTCGGCCTGGCGCGCCTGGGCGTTGTCGCGCCGGGTTTGCCTGGCGGCCTGCGCGGTTTGGTGCTGCAAGAGGGCCGCAGCGGCCGCCTGGGCCTGGGCGTGCGCGGCCTCCCAGCGGGCCTTGGCCTGGGCGGCGTCGGATTGCGGGTTGAGCAAATCCGCCAGCCGCTGCTGCAACTGTTGCAGCTGCGTGTGGACGCTGGCGCTGTCGATGGACTCCCAGCGCAGCGCCTGCAGTTGCTGCCAGATTTGCTGCTTTTGTGCCGCCAGCGCTTGTGCAGACTGCGCGAGCAGCTTCTGTTTTTGTAGCGTATTCCACTGCTGCTCGGCAGCGGTGATCTGCTGCGCCAGGTGCGCCAGGCGGTCGCGGTTGTCAAAGCCGGTCATCCAGTCCTGGTCGATGCGGCGCTGGTCCTGCTTGTCAAAATGCTGGGCGCGGCCCGACATCAGCCCCTCGCGTGTCATGGCGTGCGCTGTGGCGCGCAGGGTCTCGGGGCTGTCCACGCAGTGGCGGTCTTGCTCGGCGAGCAGCTGGCGCAGCGTGCCTTCATAGGCGTGGGGCTTGAGGTTGAGCTTGCGGGCAAAGCCATCGCTCATGAAGTGGGCCGGCGTGGCCGCCTCGCGTACCTCCAGCAGCCGCACATGCAGCCGGTTGTGCCGCTGGTTGACCCAGGCGAGCGCCGCGTCCATGGCGGCTTGCGGCACGAGGATGCGCAGGCGCTGGCTGCCCAAGGCGCGCTCGATGGCGCCGCGCCAGGGCTGCTGGGTTTTTTGCACCTCGACCAGCTCGGCGACAAAGGGCAGCGCGTCGGCATTGAGCTGCAACTCTGCAGCCAGGTCGGCACGGAACTGGCTGAAGTCGGGCGGCAGGTTGGAGCCGGGGCGCTGGCGCACGGCCTGCAGCTCCTGGTTCAAGGCTTGCAGCTCGGCGTGGGCGTTGCGCTCGGCGGCCACGGCCTGCTCGGCGGCGGCTTGCAGATCGCGCTGCTCGGCCTCCAGCGTCTGCAGCGCCGGGGCGGCCTGCTGCTGGTGCGCGGCCAGCAGCTCGGCGCTCAGGGCATCGGGGCAGGCCAGGCCCAGTTGCTGCGCCAGGCGGCGGTATTGGGCGGCGTTGTGCTGGCGCTGGGCGAGTGTGGCCTGCTGGGTGCGGATGCTGTCTTCGAGCAGCTTCACGTCGCCCCCGCCGCAGCGCAGATAGGTCTCCAGCAAGGACTGCGCTGCGTCTTCTGCCGCTTGGTGCGCGCTGCGGGCGCTGTCGATCTGGCGCTGGCCGGTTTCAAGCAGCGCGTCCAGCTCCGCCAGGCGCTCGCTCCACAGGCGCTGGCCTTGCGCGGCAAACCACTGCGGCAGCGCGGCGTGCAGCAGGCGCAAGTCCTGTAGGCGCTGGTGTGCGGCTTCTTCTTGTGCGGCCAGTTCGCGCAGCGGCAGCAGGGCCAGGTATTGGCGGTTGGCCAGCTCCAGTTCGGTGTGGATGGCGGCGAGTTCGTCGAAGCTGGCCGCGACCTGTAGCGCGTCGTCAAACGCGCTGTGGTCGTCGAGCACCAGCTCACGGAAGATCTCGTCGATGCTGTTGAGCTGCTTCAAGCCCGCCGCGCGGTTGAGCAGGGTGAAGGCGTTGGGGCCGACTTCAAAGAAGCGCTGCATGCGCGCCAGGTAGGCCGATTTGCTGGTGAAGAACTGCAGGCCGTCGCTGGCCTTCTCCAGCTTGCCCAGGGCGCGCGCGCCGCCGGCGTGGTGTTCCTCCAGCCACAGATCCAGCCCATGGCCGGGGCCGCGTGCAAAGCACCAGCGCCGCCCCAGGTCGGCCACGCTGGAGCTGCTGCCGTCAAACCACAAAAGGGCGCCGAGCCAGACTTCATCCGCCGCCGATGCCGATGCACCATCGCGCACCAGCCGCGCCGCGATGCCCGTCACGCAGCGGCCCGTGCGCGCCAGGTGCTCGGCGTTGTCGCTGCCGGGGCCCGCACCAGGGCCGGTGGCGCCGCGCACATAGGACACCAGATCGCGGTCGCTCTCATGCCCGCCGGTCGATGCCAGGTTGTAGCGCGGGTTGGCGCACAGCAGCGTCATCAGCGCATCGACCAGCGTGGTCTTGCCGCTGCCCGTGGGGCCGATGATGGCGGTGTTGGCCGCGTCGATGCTGGCTTGGTGGCGGCCCGCGAAGGCGCCCCAGTTGTACAGGTGCAGCTCGTGCAGGCGGTAGCCACTCATGTACTGGCCTCGCTTTGGCTGGCGAGCTCGCGCAGGCGCGCCAGCAGCGCCTGCAGGTTCTCGGGGTTGGCCAGGTGCACGATCATGGGGCGGAGGGTGATGCGCTCTTGCGCGTCCACGTCCGACACCACGCCGTGCCCGCGCAGGTGCTCCAGCAGGGTCAGGAGGCGCTTGCGCTCCTGCATGTCGCTGCCGGTGTGGCCCAGGTAAATATCGAGCTGCGGCAGCAGGCTGTCGATGGCCAGCTGCACCGGCACGCCCAGGCCGCCCTCCTGCTCGCGCTGCAAAAACTCGCGCCGCAAGATGGCCAGCAGCAGCGACTGCTCCAGCGTCAGCCGCTGGCGGCGCACCAGCGGGTGCGTCCAGTCGTCCTCGTCGTCGCCCTCACCCGTGTTCTCGCTCTGGTAGCTGGCGGCCACGGCCACATAGGCCAGGCCCCGGTGGTCGTCCACCAACACCCGCAAATCCAGCGGCTCCAGCAGCGCATTGGCGCGCGCGGTGTCGGTGGCGATCTGGCGAAACAGCTGCGGCTTGGCAGACAGCTCCAGCAGGCCGTTTTTCAGCAGCTCCTGCAGGGCGCGGCGCAGGAGGGCGGGGGTGGCGGGGGCGTGTTCTGGCGCGGGGCTGGCGGCGGGGGCTTCTTCGCCCGTCGGGCCATCGTCAGGCAGGGGTGCTGTGGCGGCGCTGGCCCATTGGTCGAAGAGGTTGGGGGGCATGGTGTGAGGGGGTATTTGGGATGTTTTTGGCTTCCAGCCCTTGCGGGTCAAGCGTGAGTAGCTATGATTGTTGTAGTGTGGAGCGGCAGGCACAGCTTACCAATCCGCATCGACCGCCCCCACCGCCTGCGCCGACAGCGTCACGCACGGCACCGTAAAGCGCCAGTCCTGGCCTTGATGGCGGGTGGTGATCTGCTCCGTGGCACCGGCCTCGAAGGTGGCGCCGCTTTCCTGCGCCAGCGCCAGCCACAGGGCCAGGGTTTCCAGGTCGTGCTCGCCAGGCGGCAGCATTTGGGCCAGCGCGGCCAGGGTCAGGGGCTGGTCGGTTTGTTGCAGTGCCTGCAGGGTCTGGCGCAGCAGGGCTTCGCGGTCCAGGCCCTCGAAGGCTTGCCAGAACTCGGCGTCCATCTGCGCCAGGTCGGCGTATTGCGTGGCCAGCAGCAATTCGGCTTCGCCGCCACCGTCGAGCGACTTGGCGCGCAGGCGCTCGATCAGCGGCAGGTTCGATAAAGACACGCCCAGCGGCGGCAGCGGCGCGGGCAGTCGCCGCACGGCCTGGCGCTGCCAGTCCACCTCCAGCGCCTGCTGCAGGATGTCACCCAGCAGCTGGCCGACGCGCTGGTTTTCCACCGCCTGGCCGGTTTTCATGAACTGGCTGACCTCGCGCTCGCTGCGCGCGCGCACGGCCTGCACCACCTTGGCCTCGGCAATCAGCTGCTGCACCAGCAGGCGCAGTTCGCTGCGCTGCAGGTCGTCCAGCGCCTGGCCGCTGGCCGGGTGCGCGACGATGGCGCGGATGCGCGCGCGCATCTCGGCCAGCTCGCCCTGGTGGTCGAGCTGCTGCTGAAAGCTCTCGAACACGCGGCCTTCCTGGGTATTGAGCAGCGCGGCGTGGCCGCCCAAGAGCCGCTCCATGACCGCGCCCCGGTGGTGCTGGGCGCTCAAGATCGCCTGGCGCAGCGCGCGGTCGGCCTCGCGCCAAGAGTCTTCCACGCGGCGAAAGTCGGCGCGCAGGCTGGTGGCCAGGGCGTAGACCTCGCGGATGCCCTCCACCGCCTGCGCCTCGGTCAGCAGCGGCAGGCGCCCGGCCTGCACGTCTTCGAGCTGCTGCTGCAAGTCGCTGATGCGCCGCTGCAAATGCTCGGCGCGGCTGTGCGGGTTGGGGTCGAGCGCGGCGGCCAGGTTGTCGATCTCGCGCTGCACCACGCCTAAGCGCGAGGCGGTGGAGGTCATCATGCGCTGGTCGAGCTGCGCCACAAAGCGCATGGCGGTCTTGAGCGCATCCGTCTCGTGCACGCGGCCCTCGCGCTCGGTCACCAGGCCGCGCCGGATCCACTCGCGCAGCTCGCGCCGCGCCTGGGCCAGCAGGTCGGCGGGCTCGATTTCGTACTCGGGCTGATTGGCGTGTGCACCCAGCAGATCGGCCAGCGCCTGCACGGCGGTGTCAAAGGCCACGCCGCCGGGCTGGTGCTCGAACAGGGCTTCGAGCCCGCTCAACATCAGCGGCGCCCGGCGCGAGGCCAGCAGCAGCCAGGCCGGGTGCTGCTGGCGCGCGGCGATGTATTTTTGCGTGCGCTGCTGAGGGAGGGTGGGCATGGGTGAGGAGATTCTAGGAACCCCTGTGGTTCGATCCTCGTTTGTTCCCGCAAGGGTTTCGTGTCGTGCTCACTCCGGCCGGGTTCACGCGCTTGGCCGATTGCTCTTCGTCCCGAGTGGGCAGGCGCGACCCTCTGGGATTTCCTGCCGGGGCCTGGCCCGTGCGTTCTTGCGGTTGCCAGCGCCTGTCAGCGCCCGGGGCAAGCCGCAAGCAGCCGTTATGCGACAACCGACAGCGGTTGCTGGCCGCGCGGCCGCACCTCTCCGACGACCGCCGCCTGCGCGAAGCCGCGCTGGCGGAAGGCGGCCAGCACGGCTTCGACGCTGGTCGTGTCGCAGGCCACCAGCAGGCCGCCGCTGGTCTGCGGGTCGGTCAGCAGGGCGCGCTCGGCGTCGGCAAAGCCGGCTGGCAGGCTGACCTCATGGCCGTAGGCGGCCCAGTTGCGTCCCGAGGCGCCGGTGACCAGGCCCTGCGCCGCCAGTTGGCGCACCCCGGGCAGCAGGGGCACGCGCGGCCAGTCGATGCGCAGCGTCAGGCCGGCGCCGCGCGCCAGCTCCAGCGCGTGGCCGGCCAGGGCGAAGCCGGTGACGTCGGTGATGGCGTGCACGCCGGGCAGGCGCGCCAGCTCGGGGCCGGCGGTGTTCAGCTGGGTGGTGCTGGCGACCATGGCGGCGTAGCCGTCGGGCGGCAGCGCGCCTTTCTTCAGCGCGGCCGACTGCACGCCGACGCCGATCGGCTTGCCCAGCACCAGCAGGTCGCCCACCTGGGCGCCGCTGTTCTTCTTGACGCGGCTGGGGTGCACCAGGCCCAGCGCGACCAGGCCATAGATCGGCTCGACCGAGTCGATCGTGTGGCCGCCGGCGACCACGATGCCGGCGTCGCGGCACACGCTGGCGCCGCCTTCCAGGATGCGGCCGATGGTGGCCAGCGACAGCACGTTGATCGGCATGCCCACCAGTGCCAGCGCCATGATGGGCGTGCCGCCCATGGCGTAGACGTCGGACAGCGCGTTGGTGGCGGCGATGCGGCCGAAGTCGAACGGGTCGTCGACGATGGGCATGAAGAAATCGGTGGTGGCCACCAGCGCCTGCTCGTCGTTGAGCTGGTAGACGGCGGCGTCGTCGGCGGTCTGGATGCCCACCAGCAGCTCGGGCGGCATGGGCATGGCCAGGGTGTCCTTCAGGATCGCCGACAGCACGCCGGGGGCGATCTTGCAGCCGCAGCCGCCGCCGTGCGACAGGGAGGTCAGGCGCGGTTCGGCGGCGGGCGTGGCGGGGGCGGTGGGGGTGTTCATGGGCCGCCATTGTGGCAAACGGCGCTGCGGCGACAATCGCCGCTCGCGGCCGCGGGTGGGGAACCTGGCGGCCCGCGCCCGACTCTGGTCTGACGACATGCCTCCAATCCTTGCCTTCCTGCCGGCCCTGGCGCTGGCGACCCTGCTGAGCGCCTGCGCGCCCCTGCCGCCGGTCGCACCCGCCGCCGCCGCCACCGCCACCGAGCCTGCCGCCGCTGCCGCCGCGGTGCAGCGCTTCACCCTCGACAACGGCCTGACCGTGATCGTCAAGCCCGACCGCCGGGCGCCGACGGCGGTGCACATGCTGTGGCTGCGCGTGGGCGCCATGGACGAGGTCGACGGCACCAGCGGCGTGGCGCACGTGCTGGAGCACATGCTGTTCAAGGGCACCGAGCGGCTGGCGCCGGGCGAGTTTTCGCGCCGCGTGGCCGCGCTGGGCGGGCGCGAGAACGCCTTCACCAGCCTGGACTACACCGGCTACTACCAGCAGGTGCCGGCCGGCCAGCTGGGCGAGGTGATGGCGCTGGAGGCCGACCGCTTTGCCCACAACCGCTACAGCGACGAGGAATTCGCCAAGGAGCTGGAGGTCGTCAAGGAAGAGCGCCGCCTGCGCACCGAGGACAACCCGCGCGCGCTGATGTTCGAGCAGCAGCGCGCCGCCACCTTCGTCGCCTCGCCCTACCGGCGCCCGGTGGTCGGCTGGATGGGCGACTTGCAGGCCCTGACGGCCGACGACGCGCGCGCCTTCTACCGCCGCTGGTACGTGCCCGGCAACGCCGCCGTGGTGGTGGTGGGCGACGTCGAGCCGGCCGCCGTGCTGGCGCTGGCGCGGCGCCACTACGGCGGCATCGCCGCGCGCCCGCTGCCCGAGCGCAAGCCGCGCCCCGAGCCGGCGCAGCCCGGCCTGCGCCGCATCGAGGTCAAGGCGCCGGCCGAGCAGGCGGTGGTGTCGCTGGCGTTTCGCGTGCCGAAGATCGGCAGCCTGGAGCCCGGCGCCGACAACGACGATGCGCTGGCGCTCACCGTGCTGGCGGCCGTGCTGGACGGCTACAGCGGCGCGCGGCTGGACCGGGCGCTGACGCAGGGCCCCGATCGCGTGGCCGATTCGGCCAGCGCCGGCAACGGCCTGCTCGGGCGCGGGCCGCAGCTGTTCACGCTGGGCGGCGTGCCGGCCGCGGGCAAGACGGCCACCCAGGTCGAGGCCGCGCTGCGCGCCCAGGTGGCGCGCGTGGCCGAGCAGGGCGTGAGCGAGGCCGAGCTGGCGCGCGTGAAGACCCAGTGGGTGGCCAGCGAGGTCTACAAGCGCGACTCGGTGATGGGCCAGGCGCAGGAGCTGGGCCACCTTTGGGTGCAGGGCCTGCCGCTGGACGCTGACGAGCGGCTGGTGGCGCGGCTGCGCCAGGTCACGGCGGCGCAGGTGCAGGCGGTGGCGCGCCAGTATTTCGGCGACGACCAGTTGACGGTGGCCACGCTGCTGCCGCAGCCGCGCGCCGGCGGCGCCGCGCCGCGCCCGGCCGCGGCGCCGGCACGGCATTGAGCGGCGCCATGCGCGGCCACTCGCGGATTCGGATCAGGCTCATGAAAACTATCAAAACAATAGCTGCTCGCGCGCTCCTGGCGGGCGCTGGAGGCATTTTGTGCTCTGCATCGTCGTGGGCGGCCATTCCCATTCAGCACTGGACGCAGCCCAGCGGCGCCCAGGTCTGGCTGGTCGAGAGCCCGGCCATCCCGATGCTGGACGTGCAGCTCGACTTCGACGCCGGCAGCCGGCGCGACCCGGCGCCCCAGGCCGGCCTGGCCAGCGCCACCGCGCTGATGGCCGGCAAGGGCGTGGCCGCGCAGGGCGGCCAGCCGGCGCTGGACGAGAACCAGCTGGGCGAGGCCTGGGCCGACCTGGGCGCCTCGTTCGACGGCAGCGCCGGCGCCGACCGCATGAGCTTTGCGCTGCGCACCCTGACCGAGCCCGACCTGCTGCGCCGCGCCGTGGCCCTGGCCGCGCGCGAGCTGGGCGCGCCGGCCTGGCCCGAGCCCGTGTGGCAGCGCGAGCGCCAGCGCCTGTCGGCCGCCATCCTGGAGGCGCGCACGCGCCCGGCCACGCAGGCGGCCCTGGCCTTTCACCCGGCGGTCTACGGCAGCCACCCCTACGGCCAGGACACCACGCCCGAGACGCTGGCGCGCATCTCGGTGGCCGACCTGCGCGCCTTCTACGCCCAGCACGTGCGGCCGTGCCGCGCCAAGGTCAGCCTGGTGGGGGCCGTCAGCCGCGCGCAGGCCGATGCGCTGGTGGCCGAGCTTCTGTCGCGCCTGCCGCCGGCCGCCGCCTGCCCGCCGCTGCCGCCGGTGGCCGAGGTGGCGCCGCTGGCCGCTGCGCGCGAGATCCGCATCCCCTTCCAGTCGGCGCAGGCGCATGTGCTGATCGGCCAGCCGGGCCATAAGCGCAGCGACCCGGACTTCTTTGCCCTGCTGGTGGGCAACCACATCCTGGGCGGTGGCGGCTTCAGCTCGCGCCTGATGAGCGAGGTGCGCGAAAAGCGCGGCCTGAGCTACGGCGTGTACAGCGACTTCTCGCCCGGGCTGCATGCCGGCGCCTTCAGCATCGGCCTGCAGACGCGCCCCGACCAGGCCGACGCGGCCATCGCCGTGGCGCGCCAGGTGCTGGCCGACTTCGTGGCCCAGGGGCCAACCGCCGCCGAACTCAAGGCCGCGCAGGACAACCTGATCGGCGGCTTTCCGCTGCGGCTGGACGGCAACCGCAAGCTGCTGGGCAACGTCGCCAACATCGCCTGGAACGGCCTGCCGCTGGACTATCTGGCGCACTGGACCGAGCGCGTGGCCCGGGTCAGCGCGGCCGACATCCGCGCCGCCTTCCAGCGCAAGCTGCAACCCGATCGCATGGTCACCGTGGTGGTGGGGGCGCAGCCGGCGGCCGCCGGCAAATAGTCCTGATTTGATAGCTGCTGGCGCAGTCTGGATAAGCGCCAGGCCGGGTTTTGGCTTGTGAATTGTCTCCGGGGTGATTGCGCGCTCGCGGTGCGTGCTCCAAGCTTGCGGGCACCAACCCCAGGAGAGCGCCGCCCATGACCGCCCTCACGCCCACCACGCCCGCGCCGCCCGAAGGCCGCATCGACACCCAGGTGCTGGACGGGCAGATCCTGCTGATCGGCATCCACCGCCCGGCCAAGCGCAACGGCTGGACGCCGCCCATGTTCCGCCAGCTGGCCGAGGCCTACACCCGGCTGGACGACGAACCCGGCCTGCGCGTGGGCGTGCTGCACGCCTTTGGCGATCACTTCACCGCCGGGCTGGACCTGCCGGCGATGGTCGAGTACCTGCGCAGCGGCCAGAAGGTGGTGCCGCCCGGCCTGGTCGAGCCCTACGACTTCGGCATGCCCGGCTACCGCCGGCGCAGCAAGCCCATGCTGGTGGCGGTGCAGGGCATCTGCTACACCGTCGGCATCGAGCTGATGCTGGGCGCCGACATCGTGCTGGCGGCCGACGACTGCCGCTTCTCGCAGATGGAGGTGCAGCGCGGCATCATGGCCACCGGCGGCGCCACGCTGCGCATGGCCGAGCGCGCCGGCGTCGGCAACGCGCTGCTGCATCTGCTGAGCGCCGACGTGTTCGACAGCGCCGAGGCCCTGCGCTGCCATTTCGTGCAGCGGGTGGTGCCGCGCGCCGAGCTGCTGGACGCCACGCTGGCGCTGGCGCGCCAGATCGCGGCCCAGGCGCCGCAGGCGGTGATCGAGACGCGCCGCAACGTGCTGAAGGCCATCGAGCTGGGCCAGGCCGCCGCCGTGGCCGACTTCATCCCGGTGCAGGCGCGCCTGGCCGCCAGCGAGGACGCCGCCGAAGGCGTGCGCGCCTTCGTCGAAAAACGCCCGGCACGCTTTAGCGGACGCTAAAAAAAGCGCGCACCCCAGGCAGGGTGCGCGCCAGCAGCTACGAAATTTCTAGCAATCAGACGTGGCTGAGGAACACCGGCTGATGCCGCATGTGCAGCGACAGGCCCAGCGCCGCCATGTGATCGCCGTTGCGCGACAGGATCTTTTCCGACAGCGGCAGGAACTCCTGCTCCTCGAACTGGGCGTGTGCCTGGTACTGCGCCACCAGGCTGCTGACGGCCTGCGGGTTGACGTCGGCCGGCTGGCCCTTGGCCAGCTTCTTGATCAGCGGCTCCAGCTGCTTCCACTGCGCCTCGACGTCGCGGTGCTCGCGCGTCAGCTGGTCCACCATCTGCTGCACCCGTTGGCGCTCGGGGCCCGGCGTGGCGCTGGCCAGCACGGCCGGGAACAGCTCGCGCTCCTCTTCCTGGTGGTGCTCGAACACCGCCTCGCGGAAGAACTCGACAAAGCGCTCGGCGATCTGGCGCAGCCGCTGCGCCGGCTCCAGCAACTCGGGCAGCTGGCCGAAGTCGTTCAGGTGCCGCAGGATGCCGGCGTGGCATTGCGAGAAATTGGTCAGCGGGGCGTCGGTGTCGATCGGGTTCTGGGGCGCGGCGCTCATGGCGATTCTCCAGGGTCGAATGAATTCGTTCGAGTCTAATCCGAGTGCCGGGTTCATGGGGGCGTGCCGTGGCGGGCGGCGCGCTTTATTGATCCAGGTCACGGCGCTTTGCGCCCGCGCGAGACAATGCCGTCATGTCCAAACCTTCCAAGCCCGCCGCCCGTCCACGCGCGGCGACCCTGCCGCGGCAGGTGCGCGTGATCGGCGGCCAGTGGCGCCGCCACCTGCTGCCGGTGCCCGATCGACCCGGCCTGCGCCCCACGCCCGACCGCGTGCGCGAGACGCTGTTCAACTGGCTGGGACAGGAGCTGGGCGGCTGGCGCGTGGTCGACGCCTTTGCCGGCACCGGCGCACTGGGGCTGGAGGCCGCCTCGCGCGGTGCTGCCGACGTGCTGCTGATCGAGCTGGACGCCGGCCTGCTGGCCAACCTGCGCGCGCTCAAGCAGCGGCTGGGCGCCGCCAGTGTGCGCGTGCAGGGCGGCGATGGCGTGGCCGCGCTGGCGGCGCTGGCGCCGGCCAGCGTCGATCTGGTGCTGCTCGATCCGCCGTTCGAGCAGGCCGCGCTGCCGGCGCCGGCGCTGGCAGCGGCGGCCCGCGCCGTGCGGCCCGGCGGCTTCATCTACCTGGAAACCCCGCAACGCTGGGACGACGCGGCGCTGGACGCGCTGGGCCTGGCCGCGCACCGCCACCTGAAGGCCGGGGCGGTGCATGCCCACCTGCTGGTGCGGCCGGCGCCTTCCGCATAATCGGGCCATCGCCCTCAGTGCCTGAGCGCCCGCGCGCCGGAGAGCCATGTCCCAGAATTCGCCCGTCATCGCCGTCTACCCCGGCACCTTCGACCCCATCACCCTGGGGCATGAGGACATCGTGCGGCGCGCGGCGCGGCTGTTCGACCGCGTGGTCATCGCCGTGGCCACGGCGCACCACAAGAAGACCCTGTTCACGCTGGAGGAGCGCCTGGCCATCACGCGCGAGGCGCTGGCCGACCTGCCGCAGGTCAGCGTGGAGCCCTTCACCGGCCTGGTGACCGCCTTTGCCGTGGCGCAGGGCGCGCGCGTGATGGTGCGCGGCGTGCGCAGCATGACCGACTTCGACTACGAGGCGCAACTGGCCGGCATGAACCGCGCCCTGGTGCCCGAGGTCGACACCATGTTCCTGACTCCGGACAGCGCCACCCAGCACATCAGCAGCACGCTGGTGCGCGAGATCAACATGCTGGGCGGGGCGGTGGCGCAGTTCGTGTCGCCGCCGGTGCTGGCGCACCTGGAGCGCCAGCGACGCGAACGGGCACGCGGCTGAGCAGCCGGCCGGCTGGCGGCCGCTTACTACGAAATCAGGAGCTGCTGGCGCTGGCTGGGCCTGCGCCAGGCAATCTTTTGGCTCTACTGCTCAACGAAAGCCCGCTCGACCACGAAGTCACCCGGCGTGGTGGTGTTGCCTTCCTTGAAGCCGCGCTTTTCCAGCACTTCCTTGATCGACTTGAGCATCTCGGGGCTGCCGCACAGCATCACGCGGTCGAGCTGCGGGTGCAGGTCGGGCAGGCCCAGGTCGCGCGCCATGCGGCCGCTTTCGATCAGATCGGGAATGCGGCCCTGGGTGGGGAAGGGCTCGCGCGTCACCGTGGGGTAGTACTTGAGCTGGCTGCTCACCATCTCGCCCAGGAACTCGTGCTGGGGCAGCTCCTGGGTGATGTAGTCGTGGTAGGCCAACTCGCTCACCAGGCGGCAGCCGTGCACCAGGATGACCTGGTCGAACTTCTCGTAGGTGTCGGGGTCGCGGATGATGCTCATGAACGGCGCCAGCCCGGTGCCGGTGCCCAGCAGGTACAGGCGCTTGCCGGGCAGCAGGTAGTCGATCAGCAGCGTGCCGGTGGGCTTGTGGCCGACGATGACGCTGTCGCCCGGCTGGATGTGCTGCAGGCGGCTGGTCAGCGGGCCGTCCGGCACCTTGATGCTGAGGAATTCCAGCGTCTCCTCGTAGTTGGGGCTGACGATGGAATAGGCGCGCAGCAGCGGCTTGCCGTCCACTCGCAGGCCGATCATGGTGAAGTGGCCGTTGGAAAAGCGCAGGCTCTGGCTGCGCGTGGTGGTGAAGGAAAACAGGCGATCGGTCCAATGGTGGACGGAGAGCACTTTTTCGTCGTCGAAGGCGGCCATGGCGTGTGGGGCGGGTGGCGGCGCGGCAGCGCCTGCCCAGTCAGTTGAAAACCGGTTATTGTCGCCCGGTTCAAATAACCGCCGCGCATACCGTCATGCCTGCCGGCGCGGCAGGCCCGCTCAGGCGCCCAACCCTTCCACCAGCAGCCGCACGCGGCGCACGCCCTGCCATTCGTCGGCCTCCAGCCGGAAGGCCAGCAGGGCGCGGGCGGGCAGCGGCTCGGTGTGACCGAACCAGATGCCGTCGACCGGCTGGCCCTGGTGGCGCAGCTTCAGCGCCAGGTGCCGCTCGCCGACCAGGCGCTGGCCGATCACTTCCAGCTCCTCGCTGAACACCGGCGGCGCAAAGCCCTGGCCCCAGACGGCGGCGTGCAGGGTGTCGGCCACGTCGGGGCGGCGGTACTGGGCCGGCAGCGGGCCGTCGGTGGGCAGGCGGCGCGTCAGGGTGGCGGCGTCCAGCCACTCGGCGGCCACCTGCCGCAGCGCGCGCTCGAAGGTGTCGAACTGGTCCTCGGCGATGGTGCAGCCGGCCGCCATGGCATGGCCACCAAAGCGCAGCAGCACGCCGGGGTGGCGCTTGGCCACCAGGTCCAGCGCGTCGCGCAGGTGAAAGCCGGCGATGGAGCGGCCCGAGCCCTTCAGCTCGTGCTCGCGGCCGGGCGCGCCGCTGGCGGCGAACACGAAGGTCGGGCGGTGCCAGCGGTCCTTCAGCCGGGCGGCGACGATGCCGACCACGCCTTCGTGGAAGTCGGGGTCGAACACCGCCAGGGCGGGCGGGGGCTCCTGCGTGACGTCGATCAGGCCTTCGGCGATCTGCATGGCCTGCTCGCGCATGCCGCCCTCGATCTCGCGCCGCTCGCGGTTGATGGCGTCCAGCTGGCGCGCCAGCTCGTCGGCGCGCGCGGCGTCGTCGGTGGCCAGCAGCTCGATGCCCAGCGTCATATCGGCCAGCCGCCCGGCGGCGTTGATGCGCGGCCCCAGGGCAAAGCCGAAGTCAAAGGTGGTGGCCCTGGGTGCCGCGCGGCCAGCTATTGAAAACAGAGCATCCAGGCCAGCCGGCAACTGCCCCGCGCGGATGCGCGCCAGGCCCTGGGCGACCAGGCGGCGGTTGTTGGCGTCCAGCGGCACCACGTCGGCCACGGTGCCCAGGGCGATCAGGGGCAGCAGGCCATCGAGCTTTGGTTGATTGGCTGGCGTGAACGCACCGCGCCGGCGCAGCTCGGCGCGCAGCGCCAGCAGCACGTAGAACATCACGCCGACGCCGGCCAAGGCCTTGCTTTCAAACGTGCAACCCGGCTGGTTGGGGTTGACGATGACGTCGGCTCGCGGCAGCTCGGCGCCGGGCAGATGGTGGTCGGTCACCAGCACCCGCAGGCCCAGTTCGCGCGCGCGCGCCACGCCTTCGACGCTGGCGATGCCGTTGTCGACGGTGATCAGCAGGTCGGCGCCGCGCGCGGCCACGCGCTCGGCGATGGGTGAGGTCAGGCCGTAGCCGTCGACCATGCGGTCGGGCACCAGATAGTCGACGTGCCGCGCGCCCAGCAGCCGCAGGCCGCGCAGGCCCACGGCGCAGGCGGTGGCGCCGTCGCAGTCGTAGTCGGCGACGATGCACAGACGCTTGCCGGCGGCGATGGCGTCGGCCAGCAGCACGGCGGCGGCCTGCGCGCCCTTCAGGTCGGCGGGGGGCAGCAGGCGCGCCAGGCCGTCGTCCAGCTCGGCGGCCGAGGTGACGCCGCGGGCGGCGTACAGGCGCGCCAGCAGCGGGTGCACGCCGGTCTGCTCCAGCGCCCAGGCGGCGCGTGGGGGGACGTCTCGGACTTCAATTTTCATAGCTGCTCGCGCAGGTTGGACAAGCGCAAGGGCCTGATTTTGCTCATGATCTTGCGCGGCAGACCCCGGGCGGTGGACAGCGTCAGCGCACGGCGCGGCCCGCACAGGGTGAGCTGCGCCTGCGCGCCGTCGCGCACCGCCTGCAGCAACGGCGCCAGCGCGTTCGTCTCGACCGCCCGCCAGGCGCGCTGCCAGGCGTCCAGGCTCAGCTGGGCCGGCAAGTCCAGCAGTTCGGTGCACACCTGCACGCCCGGCCGGGGCGCCACGACCCGCGGCAGCTCGCCCGCGCCGCCGATCCACAGCGCGTTCACCGGCCAGCGCCGCTCGCGCTCGCGCGCGTCGTTGACGGGGTGGGTGTAGAGCAGCATCTGCAGCTCGCTTTGCAGGCGTCGCAGCGCGCGGCCCTGGGCGTCGGTGGGTGCCTGGGCCAGCTGCTCGCGCGTGACCGGCCGGGCCAGCGCCCGGCGCAGCGAATAGCACGACAGGCCGCGCAGCAGCTGGCCCTGGGCCAGCCAGGCGTCGGGGCGCAGGTAGCGCAGCGTCAGACCGTCGTCGCGCAGCAGCGGCTCGACGCTGGCCAGCAGGGCGCGCGATGCGTGTTCGTCCAGCCCCAGCTCGCCCGGGTGCAGCACGCTGACGTCGTTCATGCCCATCTGCCAGTGGCAGGGTTGCAGCCAGGCGCAGGGCGTGCCGGCGACGTCGGCCTCGAACGCCGCCCAGGGCGTGCGCCCGGGCTCGTCGGGCAGGCCGTGGGCACGGGCCAGCGCCACTTCGAACGGGGTGGCGGGGCTGTCGTCGTCCAGCGCCAGCGTGGCGCTGGGGCGCATGTGGCCCGCCAGGGCCTGCAGCGTGGGCAGTTCGGGCCAGGGCGGCTGCGCCGCGCCGGCGGGCAGGGCCAGCACGGCGTCGGGGATCAGGACATGCGGCGAGGCGGGCGCAACGGACATGGCGGTATTGTCCGGGATGCCACAATGCCGGCCTTGTCGTCCGCGGCGTTGTGCGCCTTCCCCCCCGATGTCCCTGGTCCAGAGCCTGCCCTACGAGATGCTGCTTGGCTGGCGCTATACCCGCGCCGGGCGCGGCACGCGGCGCAACGGCTTCATCTCCTTCATCTCGGCGGCCTCGATGCTGGGCATCGCGCTGGGCGTGGCGGCGCTGATCGTGGTGCTGTCGGTGATGAACGGCTTTCGCAAGGACGTCACCGACCGCATGCTCAGCATCATCTCGCACGTCGAGGTGTTCTCGCCCGACGGCCAGGCGCTGGCCGACCCGGCGCGCACGCTGGCCGAAGTGCGCGCCAACCCCGAGGTGGTGGGCGCCGCGCCCTTCGTCGGCGCGCAGGCGCTGCTGGCGCGCGGCGAGACCATGCAGGGCGCCATCGTGCGCGGCATCGATCCGGCGCGCGAGCCCTTCGTCACCGACGTCGCCGCGCAACTGAAGGACACGCTGCTGCCGCGGCTGGCGCCGGGCCGCTTCGGCGTCCTGCTGGGCACCGATCTGGCGCGCAAGCTGGGCGTGGGCGAGGGCGACACGGTGACGCTGATCGCCCCCAGCGGCCAGGTCACGCCCGCCGGCGTGGTGCCGCGCCTGAAGCAGATGACGGTGGTGGGCACCTTCAGCAGCGGGCACTATGAATACGACTCGGCGCTGGCGATGCTGAACATCGAGGACGCGGCGCGCATCTTCCGCCTGGAAGGGCCCACCGGCATCCGCCTGAAGCTGCGCGATCTGCACCAGGCGCGCACCGTGGCCGACCAACTGGCGGCCAGCCTGAGCGGCCACCTGCTGATCCTGGACTGGACGCGCCAGAACCGCACCTGGTTTGCCGCCGTGCAGCTGGAAAAACGCATGATGTTCATCATCCTGACGCTGATCGTGGCGGTGGCCGCCTTCAACCTGGTCAGCACGCTGGTGATGACGGTGCAGGACAAGCGCGCCGACATCGCCATCCTGCGCACGCTGGGGGCCAGCCCGGCGTCGATCATGAAGATCTTCGTCGTGCAGGGCGCCCTGGTGGGCGTGATCGGCACGCTGGCCGGGCTGGTGCTGGGCCTGGTCATCGCGTTCAACATCGACGTCATCGTGCCGGCGCTGGAGCGGCTGTTTCACGCCAGCTTCCTGCCCAAGGACATCTACCTGATCAGCCAGATGCCCAGCGACCCGCAGGCCGCCGACATCGTGCCGATCGCCGTGATCTCGCTGCTGCTGTCCTTCGTGGCCACGATCTACCCGAGCTGGCGCGCCAGCCGCGTCAACCCCGCGGAAGCTCTGCGCTATGAGTGAGCGGACTATTGATTCAATAGCTGTTGGCGCAATCCCAGAAAGCGCTGGAGCCGTATTGGAGGCCGAAAACCTGAGCAAGCGCTTCCAGGAAGGGCCGCTCGACGTGACGGTGTTGCAGGGCGTTGATCTACAGGTGGGCGCGGGCGAAACGCTGGCCATCGTCGGCCAGTCGGGCTCGGGCAAGAGCACGCTGCTGCACCTGCTGGGCGGGCTGGACGCACCCAGCGGCGGGCGCGTGCGGCTGATGGGGCAGGACCTGGCCGGCCTGTCGCCGGCCGTGCAGGGCGCGCTGCGCAACCGCCACCTGGGCTTCGTCTACCAGTTCCATCACCTGCTGCCCGAGTTCACGGCGCTGGAAAATGTCGCCATGCCGCTGTGGATCCGCCGCCAGCCGCGCGCGCAGGCGGCCGAGACGGCGGCGCGCATGCTGGCGCAGGTCGGGCTGGCCGCGCGCGTGCAGCACCGCCCGTCCGAGCTGTCCGGTGGCGAGCGCCAGCGCGTGGCCATCGCCCGCGCCCTGGTCACCCAGCCAGCCTGCGTGCTGGCGGACGAGCCCACGGGCAACCTCGACCGCGCCACCGCCGACGCGGTGTTCGCCTTGATGATGGATCTGGCCGCGCGACACGGCACGGCCTTCATCGTCGTCACGCACGACGAGCAGATGGCGGCGCGCTGCGGGCGGACGCTGAGGCTGGTGCAGGGCAAGCTTGGGCCACTGGCGTAGCCGGTGGGCCGCCGCGGCCAGCCCCGTGCGGTTCCTATACTCCTGTCAATTGTCAACAATCAGGGTTTCGGCAAGCCACTTGCCGGTCGAACGGGACATCTGCCATGGCCACAGCCGCGTCTGATCAGGAAGTCTTCGAGCGCTGGGAGAGCGCGATCCAGTTCCGGCTGCTGGCCGACAGCCTGGAGCCGACGCGCACCGTGCCCGAGCAGGTGGCGGCGCAGGTGGGCGACCGCATCATCGCCGGGCAGCTGGCGCCGGGCGCGCGCATCGGCGAGCAGGAGCTGGCCGACGAGTTCGCCATCAGCCGCGGGCCGGTGCGCGAGGCCATCCGCATCCTGGAGCGCGAAGGCCTGGTGGCGGTGCTGCCGCGGCGCGGCGCGGTGGTGACCAGCCTGTCGGCCCAGGAGCTGCGCGAGCTGTTCGAGATCCGCGCCGGGCTGGTGGAGATCGCGTTGCGCAAGGTGATGGCCGTCGGCTTGCCGCCCGAGTTGCTGGCGGTGACGCGTGCCGGCGTGGCGCGGCTCGAAGTGCTGGCCGACGCGCCGGACGGCGGCGATGCCTATGCAGAGACGACGTACCGGCTGATCCAGATCGGCGCCCACTTTGCCGGCAACGAACGACTGCGCCGCATGATCGCCGCGCTGTCGCTGCAAAGCCTGCGCTACAGCAAGCTGGGGCTGGCCACGGTGGCGCGGCGCCAGCGCTCGGTCAGGCTGTGGCGCCAGGCGCTCAAGGCGCTGGAGCGCGGCGATGTCGAGCAGACGCTGCGGCTGGCGCGCCAGCGCAGCGAGGAGTCGGCGGAGGAAGCCGCCCGGCGGCTGGAGCCCGCGGGCAACGCCTGAGCTTCAGGCCGGTAACGCGGGGAACCGCTGGCGCAGGCCCGCTTTTTGCACCTTGCCCGCCAGGTTGCGCGGCAGCGCCTCGGCAAAGGCGATGTGGCGCGGTTTCTTGTAGCCGGCGATGCGCTGGCCGCAGTGCGCGATCAGCTCCGGGACGCTGGCGCTGGCGCCGGCGCGCAGCACCACCACCGCCGCGACCGCCTCGCCCCATTGCGGATCGGGCAGGCCCAGCACGGCGGCCTCCAGCACGGCCGGGTGCGCGGCCAGGGCGTCCTCCACCTCGCGCGCGTAGACGTTGAAGCCGCCGCTGATGATCATGTCCTTGTTGCGGCCGACGATGTGCAAAAAGCCCTGGGGGTCAAAGCGGCCCAGGTCGCCGCTGTAGTACCAGCCGTCGCGCACGCTTTCGGCCAGCAGCTCGGGGCGGCGCCAGAAATCGACCCGGGCGACGCCCTCGTGGGCCAGGGTGATCTCGCCCACCGCGCCCGGCGGCACTTGCTGCCCGCTGGCGTCGCGCAGCACGATGCGCACGTTGGCGCTGGGCCGACCGCAGGAGCCGATCGGGTCGTCGGCGCTGTCGCCCACGTGCTCGTGCGGGTAGAGCACGCACAGCGGCTGCACCGCCTCGGTCATGCCGTACTGCTGGCGCAGGATGGGGCCGAAGATGGCCAGCGCGCGCCGGATCAGGGCCACCGGCGTGGGCGCGGTGCCATAGTGGATGCGCTTGAGCGACGACCAGTCGCCTTGTGCGCCGCCTTCGATCGCTTCCACCAGCCGCAGCATCATGGTCGGCACCAGCATCAGCTGCGTGATGCGCTCGCGTTCGATCGCCGCCAGCACGGCGACCGGGTCGAACTGGTCCAGCACCACGTTGCGCGCGCCGCGCAGAAAGCACGGAAACAGATACACCCCGGCGGCGTGGGTGAGCGGCCCCACGTGCAGCATGGCGTCGTCCACCGACAGGCCGTACTCCATCGCCAGAAAGTGGTTGGCCAGGCGCGCCTGCCAGCGCTCCAGCGTGTAGGCCACGCCCTTGGGTCGGCCGGTGGTGCCGCTGGTGTAGGCGATGCGCATCAGGTGCTCGGGCCCGATCTCGATGGCCGGCGGGCGGTCGGGCGCCGCCGCCGTGGCACGCCGCCAGTCGGTCACGCCGGGAGCGTCCACATCCAGGCCCAGTACGTGGCGCAACCGCGGCAGCGCTCGGCCGGCGGCCTGGACAAAGGCCGTCGCCAGTTCGCCATGGCGCCGCCCCACCAGCACCGCGCTGGCGCCGGCATCGGCCAGGATCTCCAGGTGCTCGGCCAGCGTGTGGCGGGCGTTCAGGGCCACGTAGGTCAGGCCCGCCTTTTCGGCGCCGAAGCCGCTGTCCAGGCTCTCGACCGAGTTGTCCAGCAGCACCGCCAGTCGCTCGCCGGCTTGCAGGCCCAGGGCCAGCGCGGCCTGGGCGAAGCGGTTGCTGCGGGCCTCGATCTCGGCGTGGCTGAAGCGCTGCTCACCAAACACCACCGCGGTGCGCGCGCCGTGCTGCGTCGCGGCCCAGGTGATGAGGTGCCCGGCGATCATTCCAGCACCACGACCGTCTGGCCTTCGCTGACGCCTTCGCCCTCGGCCACCAGCAGCTCCAGCACCACGCCGGCGCGCGGGGCGGTGAGCGGAATCTCCATCTTCATGCTTTCCAGGATGACCAGGGTCTGGTCGGCGGTCACCGGGTCACCGGCGCGCACCTCGACTTTCCAGACGGTACCGGTGACTTCGGAGGGCAGGTGGATGCGCGGCATGGGTTCTCCAGGAAATGGGGCAGTATGCAGATCATAGACAACATAACGATTGTTGACAATCCATATGTTGAATGATTCAATGCCGCCTTGAAGTCCGGACCCGGCCCGTGCGCTGGGCGGGCGCCACCGTTGTCGCACCGACGAGGAGATGCCATGAAATTTCGAACCCTGGCCGGCCTGATGCTCGGCAGCCTGTGCCTGGCCGCCACGGCGCCGGCGCAAACCGCATGGAAACCCACCGAGCGCATCAACTACATCGTCGGCGTGGCGCCCGGCGGCACGGTCGATCTGTATGCGCGCGCCATCAAGGACGCCCTTGATCGTCTGAAGCTGACCGCTGGCGAGCCCGTCATCGTCGAGAACAAGGTGGGTGCCGGCGGCGCCCTGGCGATGAACGCGTTGCGCGCCGGCAAGGGTAACGCCCACTACCTCGGCACCTTCCACACCGGCGCCATCGCCGGTGCGGTGACCGGGCTGATCAAGGCCGATCCACGCGAGTTCATGCCGGTGGCCATGCTGGTGGAAGAGACCTCGGTGGTGGCGGTGCGCGCCGATTCGCCGCTGCACAGCGGCAGCGACCTGGTCAACGCGCTCAAGGCCGACCCGGCGGCGCTGCGCATCGCGGTGGCGCCCGCCCTGGGCCAGAACATCCACATGGCCATCGCCAAGCCGTTGCACGTGGCGGGGGTGGCGATCGACAAACTCACCATCGCGCCGTTCCGCTCCTCGGGTGAATCGGTGACGGCGCTGATCGGCGGCCACGTCGATGTGGTGTCGGCCACCGCGCCGGTGGTGCTGCCCCAGGTGGCGGCGGGCAAGCTGCGCATCATCGCCAGCGCGGCGCGCGAGCCCGGCAGCGGGCCGCTGGCGGGTGTCAAGACCTGGCGCGAACAGGGCGTGCCGGCCGACTATGTCAGCTACAACGGGGTGACGCTGCCGCCGGGCGTCAACGCCGAACAGATCCGGTTCTGGGAAGACGCGCTGCGCAAGGTGTCGCAGGATCCGCAGTGGCGCGTGCTGGTCGAAAAGTCCGGCAACCAGCCGATTTTCCGCGGCTACGTCGAATCGCACCGCTACATGATGTCGGAGTGGGATGCCGCCGCCGAACTGGCCCGCACGCTGGGTCTGAAGGGGGCGCGATGAGCCTGACGGACCGCCAGGCTCAGGCGCCGGCCGGCGAATGGGCGATCGAGCTGGCCGAGCTGCACGCGCGCCGCGCCAGCGCGCTGGCCATGGGCGGGCCCGAGGCGCTGGCGAAGTTTCGCGCCAGTGGCCGCCTGAACGCGCGCGAGCGCATTGCCGCCCTGATCGACGCCGGCAGCTTCCACGAGATGGGCATGCTGGCCGGCAAGGGCCACTACGACGCGCAGGGGCGCTACAGCCACACCGACCCGACCAATGCCATCGTCGGCACCGGCCGCATCGCGGGCCGCAAGGTGGCGCTGCACGTGGACGACTACACCATCCGCGCCGGCAGCTCCGAGGGCACCATCGCGGACAAGTGGATCTACATCGAACGGCTGGCGCACCAGCTGCGCATGCCGCTGGTGCGGCTGGTCGACTCGGCCGGCGGCAGCGTCAAGCTGTTGATGCAGATCGGCGGCACCAAGATCCCCGAGTACACCACCTGGCCGGCCCAGCCGCTGCTGGACACCGTGCCGGTGGTGGGCGTGGCGCTGGGCGCCTGTGCCGGGCAGGGCGCGATCAAGGTGCTGTCCTCGCATTTCTCGGTGCTGGTGCGCGAGCAGGCCCAGGTCATGGCCGCGGGGCCGCACGTGGTGCGCCAGGCCTACGGGGTGGAGGTGGACAAGAACGCGCTGGGCGGCCACCAGGCGCAGCGCAAGAGCGCGCTGGTGCACAACGAGGCCGAGGACGAGGCCGACGCGCTGGCGCAGGTGCGGCGCTTTTTGTCCTACCTGCCGCGCAGCGTGCACGAGCTGGCACCGGTGACGGCTTGCGATGACGATCCGAACCGCGCCGATGACTGGCTCAAGGACGCCATCCCGCGCGACCGCCGCAAGATCTACGACCCGCGCAGGATCCTGGCGGCCGTGTTCGACCAGGGCAGCCTGTTCGAGATCGGCCGCTGGCAGGGTGGCTCGGTCATCACCATGCTGGGGCGCCTGAACGGCGTACCGGTGGGCGTGATCGCCAACGACCCCAAGGTGCAGGGCGGCGCCATGACGCTGCAGGCCGCCTACAAGATGGAGCGCCATACCCGGCTGTGCAGCCAGTTCGGCCTGCCGGTGGTCAACTTCGTCGACCAGCCGGGCAATGCCACGGGCCTGGAGGCCGAGCTGTCCGGCACCCTGCTGGGCGCCGTGCGGGTGGGCGAGGCGCTGGCGCGCTGCCGCTCGCCCTGGGTGTCGATCCTGATGCGCCGCTGCTTCGGCATGGCCGGTGCGCTGCACGGACCCAAGGGCGGCGATCGGCTGAATCACCGCTTTGCCTGGCCTTCGGCGCGCTGGGGCTCGATCCCGATCGAAGGTGGCGTGATGGCGGCGCACAAGGCCGAGATCGAGTCCGCCGCCGATCCGGCCGCCAAGCGCGCCGAGCTGGAGGCGCACTACCTGGCGCTGACCTCGCCCTTCCGCACGGCCGAGAAGTTCGGCGTGCTCGACATCATCGACCCGCGCGAGACGCGGCGCGTGCTGTGCGACTGGGTGGAAGACGCCTGGTACGTGGTGCAGGGCGACCTGGTGCGGCGTGGCCCGGGCGCCTGAAATGAAAGCAAGGCCCCCTGAGGTGCTTTGCGCCTGTCTCCGCTCTCGCATGGCGCAGCCGTGCGAGCGGGCGGCACAGCCAAGCTGCCGCGACGGCATTTGCGCGGCAGCGCGGCAAGCAGCGCCGATATCAAAACGATAGCTGCCGGCGACGTATGCGTGCGCGCTGGAGATCTTATTGGCTGTCGGCTTGCGTCGCCTGGCAGGCGTCGCGGTGCCGGTAGAACGCGCGCTTGGCCCATTCCACCGCCGCCAGGTAGGCCACCACCAGCAGCGCCAGCAGACCGAAGAATTCCAGCGGCAGCGGCGTGAAGCCCAGCAGCGGCGCCAACGGAGTGAAGGGCAGGGCGATGGCCAGCGCGATGACCGCCAGGGCGGCCAGCACCAGCGCGCGGTGCGGGCGGCTGGCCAGCGGGTTGCCGCGCGTGCGGATGATGAAGATCACCAGCACCTGGGTGGCCAGCGATTCGACGAACCAGCCGGTGCGAAACTCCGCCTGGCCGGCGTGCAGTACCTGCAGCAGGATGAAGAAGGTGACGAAGTCGAACACCGAGCTGATGGGCCCGATGCGGATCATGAAGTCCCGGATGAAGCCCATGTCCCAGCGGCGCGGGCTGGCCAGCTCCGGCTCGTCCACGTGGTCCAGCGGCAGCGCCAGCTCCGACAGGTCATACAGGAAGTTGTTGAGCAGGATCTGCAGCGGCAGCAGCGGCAGGAAGGGCAGGAACAGCGTGGCCAGCGCCATGCTGAACATGTTGCCGAAGTTGGAGCTGGTGGCCATCATGATGTATTTCATGACGTTGCCGAAGGTGCGCCGCCCCTCGCGGATGCCGGCGTGCAGCACGCCCAGGTCGTTGTGCAGCAGGATCATGGCGGCGGCCTGCTTGGCCACGTCCACCGCGCCGTCGACCGAGATGCCGACGTCGGCGGTGTGCAGCGAGGGCGCGTCGTTGATGCCGTCGCCCAGATAGCCGACCACGTGGCCGCGCGCCTTCAGGGCCAGCAGAACGCGGTTCTTCTGTTGCGGGTTGGCGCGGCAGAACAGGTTGACCCCTTCCACGCGCGCGCAGCGCGTCGTCGTTCATGGCGGCGATCTCGGCGCCGGTGAGCACGCCGCTCACCGGCAGGCCCAGCTCGGCCATGACGTGGCGCGCCACCTGCTCGTTGTCGCCGGTGACCACCTTCACCGCCACGCCGCTGGCGGCCAGCGCCCGCAGCGCCGGGCGGGCGCTGGCCTTGGGCGGATCGAGGAAGGCGGCGAAGCCGGCCAGCACCAGCTCGCTCTCGTCGTCCACCACGGCGTCGACCAGGGTGCCGGGCTCGCGCTTCCAGGCAATGGCCAGCACGCGAAAGCCCTCGCGCCCCAGGCTGTCGAACAGCGCCTGCATCTGCGCGCGCGCCGCGTCGTCAAGGGGTTTCAGCTCGCAGCCGGCGCCGGAGGTGCGCGAGCAGCTCTCATTTTCATACTGAGTGCACAGGCGCAGCACGTCTTCGGGCGCGCCCTTGAGCACCAGCAGGCGCTCGCCGGCGCGCTCGACCAGCACCGACACGCGCCGGCGCTCGAAGTCGAACGGCACCTCGTCGATCTTGGTCCAGGCGCCGACATCGGGGTGCTCGTGCGCCAGGATGGCCTCGTCCATCGGGCTCTTCAAGCCGCTTTCGAAGAAACTGTTGAGGTAGGCCAGCTCCAGCACGTGCGCGCTGTCGCGACCCTGGGCGTCGACGTGGCGCTCCAGCCGGATGCGCGCCTCGGTCAGGGTGCCCGTCTTGTCGGTGCACAGCACGTCCATGGCGCCCATGTCCTGGATGGCCGACAGGCGCTTGACGATCACCTGGGCGCGCGCCATGCGCAGCGCCCCGCGCGCCAGCGTGACCGACACCACCATCGGCAGCAGCTCGGGCGTCAGGCCCACGGCCAGCGCCACGGCGAACATGAAGGACTCCAGCAGCGGGCGCTGAAACGCCAGGTTCACCCCCAGCGTGAACAGCACCAGCAGCAGCGTGAGGCGCATGATCAGCAGGCCGAAGCGCCGCGTGCCGGTCTCGAAGGCAGTGGGTGGCGGTGGTTTTTCCAGGCTGCTGGCGATGCGCCCGATGGCGGTGCTCCTTGCGGTGCGCCGCACCAGCGCGCGCGCCGAGCCGCTGACCACCGAGCTGCCGCGAAACAGCGCGCCGGGCGCATCCGTGTCCCAGTCGCCGCGCTCGGGCAGCGCATCGGCGGTGGGGCGGCGCTCGACCGGGTAGGGCTCGCCGGTCAGCAGCGCCTGGTTGACGAAGAAGTCTTGCGCCCGCAGCAGCTCGCAGTCGGCCGGGATCAGGTCGCCGGCCGACAGCAGCACCACGTCGCCCGGCACCAGCGCGTCGGCTGCCACCTGCTGCTCGCGGTCGTCACGCCAGACGCGCACGCGCTGCGCCACCTGCCGCGCAAGCTGCTCGGCGGCCTGGCCGGCGCGGCGCTCCTGCGTGAAGTCGAGGATGACCGACAGCGCCACGATGGTGGCGATGACGCCGGCGCTGGTGGCGTCGCCGGTCGCTGCCGAGACGGCGCTGGCCGCCAGCAGCAACAGCACCAGCGGGTTGGCGAAGCGGCCCAGGAACTGGCGCCAGACGGCCTGGCGGTGCGGCTTCAGTGCATTCGGGCCGAAGCGCGCCAGGCGTTCGGTGGCCTCAAGGCTGCTCAGGCCGGCAAAGGGGTCGTCGTTCATGGGTGGGGAAGGTGGCGGTGCGCGGCCCGGCCACGCGCGGCGCCAGGCAGGCGCGTTGTAGGGCACATCAAAATAGATAGCTGCTGGCGCTTTCCTGGCGGGCGTTGTGGGCGAAAAACGGCTCTACTCGCGAATGATGGTGATGGCCTGCAAGACACGGCTTTGAAGGGTGGTTTATTGGAAACCGCCAACCTCCGAACGCAGAGGACGCAGAGGTTTCGCAGAGGACGCAGCAAGCAAGAAGATCGATCGGTTTTCTTGGCGTCCTCTGCCAATCCTTGGCGTCCCCGGCGGTGCGGCACTGATCGAGTACCTCACCATCATTCGCGAGTATGAGCCCGAAAAACCACCAAGAAATCAGAGGCTGAGCGCTTTTTGTTCGTGCCCGAAAGGCGCGCATGGGCAAAAGACGCTCGGCCTCAGAGCACCCGCCCGAACCACAGCAGCGACAGCCCGCCCGCCAGCAGCGCCAGCAGCGCGCCGGCCAGGGCGAACAGGGCGGACACCTCGGTTTCCTTTTTTTCCAGCGTCAGGCGGCTGGACAGGCTCTGGTAGACCTTCTTCAGGTCCTGCGCCGTGCCGGCGTAGAAGTATTCGGCCGCGGTCTTCTGGGCGATGGTCTTGAGCGTCTCCTCGTCCAGCCGCACGCGCATCGACCAGCCCTCGAAGCCGATGATCTCGCCGTCGACGGTGCCGATGCCCACGGTGTAGACCTTGACGCCGCGGTCGGCCGCCATCCTGGCCGCGTCCAGCGGGTCGACGCCGGTGGTGCGCTGGCCGTCGGTCAGCATGATGATGGCGGCCGAGCCGTAGGAGCCCGGTGGCACCGGCACGAACTCGTTCTGCTTGGGCGGCGGCTGGTCGAGCGAGCGGCCCATGCCGCCGCGCAGGCGATCGCCGCTGAGCTGCTGCAGCTCGATGCCGGCATTGGGAAACAGCGTGGCCAGTGAGATCACGATGGCGTTGCCGGTGGCGGTGGCGCGCTGCATCTGGAAGCGGTCGATGGCGGTGACCAGGTCCTCGCGATTGAGCGTCGGCAACTGCGCCACCTGGGCCGAGCCGGCAAACGCCACGATGCCGACCTTGACGTCGCGCGGCAGCTCCTTCAGAAACACCTTGGCCGCTTCCTGGGCCGCCACCAGGCGGTTGGGCTCGACGTCGGTGGCGCGCATGCTGGCCGACACGTCCATGGCCAGCACGATGGTCTGCTGGTTGGAGGGCAGGGCGACCACGGCCACCGGCCGCGCGCTGGCCAGCAGCAGCAGCGCCAGCGCCAGCAGCAGCAGCAGCGGCGGCAGGTGGCGGCGCCAGCCGGGGCCACGCCCGGCCGCCTCGCGCACGATGGACAGGCTGGCGTAGCGCACGGCCAGCTTCTTGCGCCGGCGCAGCAGCCAGACGTACAGCAGCACCAGCAGCGGCAGCGCCAGCAGCGCCCACAGGAACCGCGGCCACAGAAAAGCCGGCTGCGGGATCGCCGCGAGCCAATTCAGGAAGGCGGGCCAGGCGAGGTTCATGGGCGGCTCGGTTGCGGCTTCATTGTGACCCCATCAGCCGCGCTTGCGAAGGTGTGCCGGCATGCCCCCGCCGGCGGCCAGCCGGCTGCGCTGGCGGCGCAGTTCGACGAAGCGCACGATGGCCTCGCCCAGCTCGCCCTCGGTCGACAGCTCCAGCGTGTCGACGCCGGCGCGCGCCAGCGCCTGACGCAACGCGTCCTCGCGCCGCGCGGCCGCTGCGGCAAAGCGCTGGCGAAAGCCGGCATCGTGCGTGTCCACCAGCAACTGCTCTCCGGACTCCAGGTCGCGCAGCGTCATCAGGCCCAGGTCGGGCAGCTCGCGCTCCAGCGGATCGACCAGGCGCACCGCCACCACCTCGTGGCGGCTGGCCAGTTGAGCCAGCGGCTGCTCCCAGCCGGGCGCGCTGATGAAGTCCGACACCACGAACAGCGTCGAGCGCCGGTGCACCAGATGGCCGGCCGCGCGCAGCAACTCGGCCAGGCGGGTGGTGACGGGCTCGGACGGTGTCGGCCCGGGCCGGTGGCCGATGGCGTGCAGCAGGTGCAGCACATGGCGGCGGCCGGCGCGCGCCGCAATCACCTGCTCCACCCGCCCGCCGTACAGCAGCGCGCCGACGCGGTTGCCGTGTCGCGTCAGCAGGCGCGCCAGCACGGCGACGAACTCGGCCAGCACCTGGCGCTTGAGCCGCGGGCCGGAGCCGAAGTCCACCGACGGGCTCAGGTCCAGCAGGAACCAGGCCGCCATCTCGCGGTCTTCGGTGTACACGCGCACGTGCGGGGTCTGCAGGCGCGCCGTGACGTTCCAGTCGATGTGGCGCACGTCATCGTGCAGCTGGTATTCGCGCAGGTCGGCCAGGTCCATCCCGCTGCCCCGCATCAGGGTGCGCACGCTGCCCTGCAGCACGCCGTCCAGGCGGCGCAGCACGGTCCATTCCAGGCGGCGCAGCAGGGCTTCGGGGTCAGCCCCGCCAGGCGACGGCTGCGCGATGCCGCCGGGCGGCGGGTTGGGCACCGCGTGCGGTGGCGGTGGGCGGCGCAGCCAGCGCAGCATCAGTGGCCTCCGGGCTTCTTGCGGACAGGCTCAGGCCGCCAGCGGCTCGTGCGCCAGCGGCTTGGGCGGCGGCGTCACCTTGCCCATCAGGCGCAGCACGATCTGGTCGGCCGACAGGCCTTCGGACAGCGCCTCGTAGGACAGCACCAGCCGGTGGCGCAGCACGTCGGCCGCCAGGTCGCTCATGTCCTCGGGCAGGGCGTAGGCGCGTCCGCGCATCATGGCCAGCGCCTTGGCGCCCTCGATCAGGCCGATGGTGGCGCGCGGGCTGGCGCCGAAGCTGAGCATGGGCGCCAGCTCCTTCAGCCCGACGTCGGCCGGCCGGCGCGTGGCGGTCACCAGCCGGACGGCGTACTGCGTCAGCGCGGGATCGACGTACACCCGCCGGCATTCGCGCTGCAGGGCGGCCAGTTGCTCCATGCTGGCCACCGGGCTGACCTCGATGCGCGGGCCGGTCACGCGCTGGGCGATGACGAACTCCTCCTCGTCGCTCGGGTAGTCGACCAGCACCTTCATCATGAAGCGGTCCACCTGGGCCTCGGGCAGCGGGTAGGTGCCCTCGGTCTCGATCGGGTTCTGCGTCGCCATCACAAGGAACGGCTCGGGCACGTAGTGGGTCTGGCCGGCAATCGTCACCTGGCGCTCCTGCATCACCTCCAGCAGCGCGCTCTGCACCTTGGCCGGCGCGCGGTTGATCTCGTCGGCCAGCAGCAGGTGGGTGAACACCGGGCCCAGGGCGGTGCTGAACTCGCCCGTCTTCTGGTTGTAGATGCGGGTGCCGATCAGGTCGGCCGGCACCAGGTCGGGCGTGAACTGGATGCGCCGGAACTGGCCCTGCAGCACGCCGGCCAGGGTCTTGACGGTGAGCGTCTTGGCCAGGCCCGGCACGCCCTCGACCAGCAGGTGGCCACCGGCCAGCAGGGCCACCATCACGCGCTCCAGAAAGCGGTCCTGGCCGACCACCACGCGCTTGACCTCGTAGAGGATGCGCTCCATCAGCGCGGCGGTGTCGGGGCTGGCCTCGAAGCGGCGTTGGTCGGCGTCGGTCATGCGGGGAATGCTCCGAAAAAAGATGTCAGAAGGGGATCTGCCCGGCGCCGGCGGCGGCGTTCTCGATCGGCACGGCAAAGCCGATGCCCAGGAAGGTGCGCGCCGGCGTGGGGTTGAGGATGGCGGTGACGATGCCCACCACCTGGCCGTCCATGGTGACCAGCGGGCCGCCCGAATTGCCGGGGTTGGCGGCGGCGTCGAACTGGATCAGGTTGCTCATCAGCTGGCCGCCGTCGGGCGAGCGAAAGCCGCGCTTCAGCCCCGACACCACGCCGGCCGACACCGACGGCCCGAGGCCGAACGGAAAGCCGATGGCCACCACCTCGTCGCCCGGCACCAGGTCGCCCGTGGAGCGCATGGTGGCGGCCTGCAGGTCGTCGGGGAGCTTGTGCGCGCGCAGCACCGCCAGGTCGTTCTCGGGCTGCATGTTGACGATGCCGGCCTCGCTCTCGGTGCCATCGGCGAAGGTCACGGTGATGCGCTCGGCGCCCTGCACCACATGGAGGTTGGTCAGGATGGTGCCGTTGTCGATGATCACCACGCCGGTGCCGATGCCGCGGCCGATTTCGCCGGCGCCTTTCCGGCCCTTGCGGCCCTCGGTCACGCCCTCCACGCGCACCACCGAAGGCGCCACCGCGGCCGCGGCGCGCGCCGCCTGCGAGGGCAGCACCTTGGTGCCGAGCGTGTGCATCACCGCGGCGTGGATGTCGTCCTGCGTCAGCTTGCGCGGGGCCGTGGTGCGCCACGGCCCCTGGGCCAGCCCCAGCGCCAGGGCCAGCGCCCCGATGGCGGCCCACAGGGCGCCCGGATGCCGCAGACCGCGGCGCAGGCGCTGGCGCCAGGGTACGGGCACCGGCGCTGGCACGGCCTCGGGTGCGGGCGCGGCGGCGGGCGGCGCGGCAGGAGACGATCGGCTGTACAGCGCGGTGCGACGCATGGACTTGCCCCGGCGGGTGGATGATGGCTGTCACGGTACCATGATTTGGCGTCCCGCGGCAGGGGCGATGGAGGTGACGCATGCGCATGGCGATGCTGGTCCGCGCGCTGGCCGTGTGGGGGACTGATTCTGCTGTGCGCGATCGCCAACGGCGTGCTGCGCGAGGCGCTGCTGATCCCGCGCCTGGGCGCGCGGCCGGGCCTGCTGCTGAGCGGCCTGCTGCTGTCGGGCCTGATCCTGCTGCTGAGCTGGTGGCTGCTGCCGTGGATCGGCCTGCGCGGCAGGCGGGCGCAGCTGCTGACCGGGCTGGGCTGGCTGGCGCTGACCCTGGGCTTCGAGTTCTCGTTCGGCCTGCTGCGCGGACGGACGCTGGACGAAATCCTGGCGGCCTACCGCTTCGAGGGCGGCAACCTGTGGCCGCTGGTGCTGCTGGTGACCGCCTGCGCGCCCTGGCTGGCGGGGCGCCTCGGGCGCTGAGATGCGGCGCCGGCGGTCGAGACGTTCACCCCCCTCGGGGTCAGCCAGCGCGACCGCTCAGCGGTGCTCGACGAGCGCCACGATGGCCTGCGCCAGTGCCACCAGGCCGTCGTCGGTGCGCAAGAGGTGGTCCTGGCGCGGGCTGACCTGGCCGACCGCCACCGAGCGCGGCCGCAGGTCGGCGTAGCTGCCGAACTGCGCGATCACCAGCTCGTGGCGGTGGTCGATGTACAGGCGCTGGCCGAACCGGCCCGAGGCCACCAGCGCGCCGGGCGCGCGCGCCGGATACCACCAGAAGTTGGCGTAAGCCGTGCCACCGGGCATGGCGCGACCGGCGCGTGCCACGCGCGCCTGGTTGTCGGCATCCGGCGCCTGGTGGATGCGCTCGAGTGCCGCCGTCGCCTCGGTGGGCCGATCGCCGAGGCGCCCACGGGTGCGCACCCACTCGCCCAGGCGGGCGGCGTCGCGCAGCGTGCTGTGCAGGCCGCCCGATGCGAAGGCGCTGCCGGCGGCGTCCAGCGGGTAGTAGGCCGGATCGGCGGCGCCCATGGGTTGCCAGATCAGGGTGGAGATGAGTTCCGGCAGGCGCTGGCCGGTCACGCGCTCCAGCGCCCAGGCCACCGCCTCGGTGGAGCCGTTCTGGTAGAAGAACTGGCTGCCGCTGGCTTCGTCGACGGGGCGCGGCACCCGGATGAAGTCGTGGATCGACAGCGGCATGCCCGGCCGCGGCGGCAGCAGCCCGGCGGCCACGAACATGCCGATGTCGGGCGGCAGCTCCTTCGGATAGGCCAGCGCCACCTGCATGTCCAGGTTCTGCTGCACCGTGGCGGTGCCGAACGGCGTGCCGGCCAGCGCCGGCACGTAGCGGTCCAGCGGGGCGTTCAGGTCCAACCGGCCGGCGCTGGCCAGCTGCTGCGCCACGATGCCGACCAGCGACTTGGACATCGAGGCCCAGCTGTGCACGTCGCGTGGGCGCATGTCGCCGGCGTAGTGCTCGTGGACCACGCGACCGCGGTGCAGCACCAACAGCCCGTTCACGTGGTTGTCGCGCAGGTAGTCGTCCAGACTGAACTGCTGGCCGTCGGTCAGTCGCAGGCGCAGTCGTTCGGTGGGCAGGGCTTGGCCGGCGGGCAGCGGCCGCACCCGTTCGGCGTGCAGCACGGTGGCGGTGGGCACCACTTCGCGCGCATGGCGCAGGCCCCAGCGCAGGTTTTCGGGGGTCAGCCAGGTGGCGCGCGACGGAGGTGCGGGCATGGAAGCGTCGTTGGGGGTGGGGGCCACCGGCGTGGCGGCGTCGACCGCGGCGCCCGCCGTGGTGGCCGGCGCCGCCCAGGCGCCCGTGGCGGAAACCACGATGAAGGATGCGGTGATGCACGCAGCTGGCCAAACGCCAGGGTGCCAGGGTCTTGCCGTTTGGAGGGCTCCTGTCGGGGGGGTGAGGGGGTTCGCGGCGGAATCCAGTATCGAACGCGGTGCGATGTCATGGGTAATACCGATTGCTGATGCGGCACCATCAATTTCGCTGATGCCCTGGCGCTGCGGCATGATGCGACGCATGGCCACCTGGATCGACACCCACTGCCACCTGGACGCGCCGGAGTTTTCGGCCGACGTGGCCGCCGTGCGTGCGCGGGCAGCTATCGAAAACGTAGCGATTTGCGTGATCCCGGCGGTCGAGCCGGCGGCCTTCGAGGCGGTGCGCGCGCTGGCGCACCGCTTTGGCGATGCCTACGCGCTGGGCATCCACCCGATGTACGTGGCGCGCGCCCCGGACGACGCGCTGGCGCGGCTGGAGGCGGCGCTGGCGCGCCATGCCGACGACCCGCGCCTGGTGGCGGTGGGCGAGATCGGGCTGGACCTGTTCGTGCCCGAGTTGACCGAGGCGCCGCTGCGCCAGCGCCAGCAGCTGGTGTTTCGCGAGCAGCTCAGGCTGGCGCGGCGCCACGGCCTGCCGGTGCTGCTGCACCTGCGGCGGGCGGTGGACGCGGTGCTGCAGGGCCTGCGCGAGACCGGCGTGCCGGGCGGCATCGCCCACGCCTTCAGCGGCAGCCGGCAGCAGGCCGACCAGCTGCTGGCGCTCGGCTTCAAGCTGGGCTTTGGCGGCGCCATGACCCACGAGCGCGCCACCCGCCTGCGCGCGCTGGCGGCCGAGCTGCCGGCCGATGCCATCGTGATGGAGACCGACGCGCCCGACATCCCGCCGCGCTGGCTCTACGCCACCGCCGGCGAGCGCGCCCATGGCACGGCCCAGGGCCGCAACGAGCCGGGCGAGCTGCCGCGCATCGGCGCCGAGCTGGCGGCGCTGCGGGGACTCGAGCCGGCGGCCTGGGCCGCGCTCAGCAGCGCCAATGCGCGGGCGGCGCTGCCGCGCCTGAACGCCTTGTGGACGGACACGCCGCCCCCGCCCTTGCCGTGACGCCGGCCCGCGCGGCCGCTGGCCGGTGGGCATCAGGACTCGTGGTGCAGCTCCAGCAGGTGCCAGTGGGTGCGATCGCGCCAGAACACCTGCTCGGTCGGGCCATTCGCATACGGGGCGTTCGGGCCCCGGCGGCCCGGGCAGGCGACGATGCGGTGCGCCTGGCGCGCGTCCGCCAGGTCCAGGCGCGTCAGGGCCGAGCGGAGTGCGTCGTCCTCGGCCACCTCGCCCTCGTCCAGGTCGGCCAGCGCCTGGGCGATCAGCCGCTCGAGCGCCCGCGCGTCGACGGCCTCGAAGCGGGTCGCCGGCAGCCATTGCGCCAGTGCGTGGTCGACCGCGTCGTGATCGGCCAATGCGCCGGCCAGCCACTGCGCCGGCGTGCCGGCGGCGGGCAGCGGCAAACCAAGCAGCCGCACGTGGCTGGCCAGCCAGGTGGGCCGGTGCAGCACCGTGGCGGCCGGTGCCCGTTGTCTGGCCGCATCGGCGGCGGCCAGCACCTGTGACGCGGTCGGCATCATGGCGGGCGGTGGTTGGGGCGGCATGGGGCCTGCTCAGGTGGACATGAGTAGCCCGGTGGCCATGGCCAGGGCATGCACTGTGGCAGCGGCCACGGCCAGGGCGCCGGCCGCCTGCCAGCCGAGCCGCACCGCCAGCGCCGCCGCCAGCGACAATGGGAGCGCCGCCAGGCCCCAGAGCGCGCCACCAGGCGCAATCACCGCCCACACGGCGGCCGCCTGCCAGCCGTGGGCCAGCAGTGCCACGGCCAGAGTCAGGGCAGCGAGGGGGCGTGGTCCGGCGCGGGCGGTACGCGGGCGCAGCAGCCCGACGTTGGCCGCCAGCAGCGCGAAGCTGACGGCGGTTACCGCCGGCACCAGCAGCAGGCGCTGGCGCTGCGCGCAGTCGGCGCCCAGCACCAGCAGCCACCAGACGGGTGCGGCTGCCAGCGCGCCCAGTCCACGGGCGTTCAACGCCAGCGGTGGTGCCGCACCGGCCCATAGCAACAACAAGCCTGCCGCACCGATGGGCAGCAGGGCGCCGCCACCGTGGGCGGCCAGCAGCAGACCAGCCGGAATCACCAGCCCCAGCAACAGCCAGGCGTGCTGGCCTGCCGCCGGACTGGCCAGCGGCGCCGCGGGTGCATTGCGGCGGGCAAGGTGGTGCTCGGCCAGCAAGTTGGCGCCCGCCTGCGCCAGCAATGCCAGCGCCAGCGTGGCGACGGCCAGGCGTGCATCGAAACCGCAGCCACAGGTCAGAGCGAACGACGCCCCCAAGCCGCAGGCCGCGAGGGTGAGCAGCGTCGTGCCGGGCTGCAGCAAGTGCCGCAACGCGGCCGGCGCGAGCAAATGGGTGGATGCCGTGGAGGACATGCAGCAATGGTATGCCGGGCGCGGGGGACTGACCGATTCCTGAAGGACTATCACATCAGGAGCTGCTGGCGCAGGCTGGTCAAGCGCCAGCGATGTATTTCGTGGTCCATTGAGGGGCCCGGGCCGGCGCGCCGTCCGCGGTGCCGCGCCCGTGCCAGCTTTGCACTTCTTCACCTGGCGGCGGTGCGCCCGTGGTCGCGGGGCCGCTACGATGCGCGCTGAACCGGCGGCGCGGCCGCCGCCGCACCGCATCGCACGCCATGTCCACGCCCGACGACACCGCCTCCAACGCCCCCGCCGCCGCCCCGCCACGCCGCCGCGGGCTGGGTATGACGCTGACGCTGCTGTTGATCATCGCCCTGGTGGGCAGCGCCTGGTGGCTGGTGCAGCGCGCGCGCGCGCCCGCGGCCCCGGCGCCGGCTGGCGCACCGGCCGCCGGCCCCGGGGGCGCGGGCGGCGCTGGCGCCAGCGTCACCGTGGGCGCGGCGCGCGCGCAGCGCGGCGAGCTGCCGATCGTCATCGACGCCCTGGGCACTGTCACGCCGCCGGTCACCGCCACGCTGGTGCCGCAGGTGTCCGGCGTGCTGACCGAGGTGCTGTTCACCGAAGGGCAGATGGTGAGCAAGGGCCAGGTGCTGGCGCGCATCGACGCTCGCCCGTACGAGCAGGCGCTGGCGCAGGCGCGCGGCCAGCGCGCCAAGGACGAGGCGCAACTGGCCGCCGCCAAGGTGACGCTGGCGCGCTACCAGACGCTGTGGCAGCAGGATTCGATCGCGCGCCAGGACGTGGACACGCAGGCGGCGCTGGTCAAGCAGCTGGAGGGCGTGGTGGAGGCCGACCGCGCCAGCGAGCGCGCCGCGCAGCTGAACGTCGGCTTTGCCAGCATCCGTGCGCCGATCAGCGGGCGCATCGGGCTGCGTGCCATCGACCCGGGCAACCTGGTGAGCGCGGGCAGTGCCGGCGGCATCGCCAGCATTACCCAGATCACGCCGATCGACGTGGTGTTCTCGGTGCCGCAGGACCGCATCGCCGCCGTGCAGGCGGCGCAGCGGCGCGGCCGGCTGCCGGTGCTGGCGCTGGACCGCGCGCGCAGCCAGCCACTGGCCGAGGGCAGCTTTCTGACGCTGGACAACCAGGTCAGCACCGCCACCGGCACGGTGCGCGCCAAGGCGCGCTTTGCCAACGCCGGCGGCGAGCTGTTTCCCAACCAGTTCGTCAACGCGCGCCTGCAGCTGGGCCACGACAGCGGCGTGCTGGTGCCGGTGACGGCGCTGCGCACCGGCCCGCGGGGCGATTACGTGTACGTGATCGACGACGAGCGCGTGGCGCGTGTGCGCCCGGTGACGCGCGGCATGGCCACGGTGGAGCAGGTGCTGATCGCCCAGGGCCTGCAGCCCGGCGAGCGCGTGGTGACCGAGGGGGGCGACCGCGTCAAGGACGGCGGCAAGGTGCGGCTGGCGGGCGAGACGCCCGCGGGCGGGGGCGGCGCGCGTGGCGCGGCTTCTGCGGCCAATGCCGCTTCAGCGCCCGCCGGGCGAGCGCCGGCAGCTCCTGAAGCAGGAGCAAACAAGGCGGCGGGCGAGGGCGCCGCGCCGCCGCGGGACGCCGCCAGCGCGCCGCCCTGGCTGGATCGCCTGCCGCCCGAGCTGCGCGACAAGGTGCGCGCCATGTCGCCCGAGGAGCGCCGCGCCTTCCTGCAGCAGCGGCGCGCGGCGGCCAGTGCGGCCGGATCGGACCGCTGAGGCGACGGGACGCTGGCGGCGATGAACGTCTCGCGCCTGTTCATCCAGCGCCCGGTGGCGACGGCGCTGTGCATGCTGGCCATCGTGCTGGCCGGGCTGGTGGGCCTGCGCCTGCTGCCGGTGGCGGCGCTGCCGCAGGTGGATTACCCCACCATCCAGGTGCAGACGCTCTACCCCGGCGGCAGCCCGGACGTGATGAGCCGCACCGTCACCGCGCCGCTGGAGCGCCAGCTGGGGCAGATGCCGGGGCTGGAGCGCATGAGCAGCGTCAGCAGCGCCGGCGTGTCGCTGATCACGCTGCAGTTCGCGCTGCACCTGAACATGGACGCCGCCGAGCAGCAGGTGCAGGCGGCCATGAACGCCGCCGCCACGCTGCTGCCGGCCGACCTGCCCACGCCGCCGGTGTACGCCAAGGTGAACCCGGCGGACGCGCCGATCCTGCAGCTGGCCGTCACCTCCGACAGCCTGCCGCTGCCCGAGGTGCAGAACATGGTCAACACCCGGCTGGCGCTGAAGATCAGCCAGATCAACGGCGTTGGCCTGGTGACGCTGGCCGGCGGCCAACGCCCCGCCGTGCGGGTGCAGGCCAACCTGCAGGCGCTGGCGGCCATGGGCCTGGGGCTGGACGCCATCAGCAGCGCCATCAGCGCTGGCAACAGCAGCTCGGCCAAGGGCAGCTTCGACGGCCCGACGCGCCAGTACACCATCAACGCCAACGACCAGCTGATGACGGCGCGCGACTACCGCGAGCTGATCATCGCCTACGTGGCCGGCCAGCCAGTGCGCCTGAAGGACGTGGCGCAGGTGGTGGACGGCGCCGAGAACCGCCGCCTGGGCGCCTGGGTCAGTGTCAAGAACGATAGCGGCTCGCGCTTGCCACAGGCGGGCCAGAGCCCGAAATCGTCCGAATTCGAGCTGCCGCTGGCGCCCGCCATCGTGCTGAACGTGCAGCGCCAGCCGGGCGCCAACGTGATCGCCACCGTCGACGCCATCCAGCGCCAGCTGCCCGAGCTGCGGCAAAGCCTGCCGGCCAGTGTGCGGCTGACGGTGCTGAGCGACCGCACGCAGGGCATCCGCGCCTCGGTGGCGCACGCCCGGCTGGAGCTGGTGCTGGCGGTGGTGATGGTGGTGCTGGTGATCCTGGCCTTCCTGCACAGCGCGCGCGCCACCCTGATCGCCAGCATCGCGGTGCCGATCTCGCTGCTGGGCACGCTGGCGGCCATGTACCTGCTGGGCTATTCGCTCAACAACCTGAGCCTGATGGCGCTGACGATCGCCAGCGGCTTCGTGGTCGACGACGCGATCGTGATGATCGAGAACATTTCGAGGCATCGCGAGCTGGGCAAGCCGCCGCTGGCGGCGGCGCTGGCGGGGGCGGGCGAGATCGGCTTCACCATCATCTCGCTCACCGTGTCGCTGATCGCGGTGCTGATTCCGCTGCTGTTCATGCAGGAGGTGATCGGGCGGCTGTTTCGCGAATTCGCCGTCACGCTGGCCATCACCATCCTGTTTTCGGCCGTGGTGTCGCTGACCCTGGTGCCCATGATGTCGGCGCGCTGGCTGGAGCCGCTGGGCCACGGGCGGGGCCGCGCGGGCGCCTGGCTCCAGGCGCGGCTGGACGCGCTGATCGGCCGCTACGACCGCGCGCTGCGCTGGGTGCTGGCGCACCAGCCGCTGACGCTGGCGCTGGCGCTGCTGACGCTGGCGGTCACCGTGCTGCTGTACTGGGGCATGCCCAAGGGCCTGTTTCCGACGCAGAGCACCGGCCAGCTGCAGGGCCAGCTGCAGGCGGCGCCGGACGTGTCGTTCGAGCGCATGTCGGCGCTGCAGGCAGCCGCCGCGCAGGTGGTGCTGCAGGACGCGGCGGTGCGCTCGGTCAGCTCGGTGGTGGGGGTGGACGCGGCCAACAACGGCGCGCTGGCCAGCGGCCGGCTGCTGATCCAGCTGCGCCCGAGCACCCCGTGGGGCCAGTCGCAGGCCGACGTCATGCAGCGGCTGCGCCAGCGCGTGGCCGAGCAGGTGGCCGGCGTCAGCCTGTACCTGCAGCCGACGCAGGATCTGACCATCGACTCGGTCAGCGGCCCGACCGCGCAGCGCTTCGACCTGGAAGGCGTGGACACCCAGCTGGTCAACACCTGGGCGCGGCGGCTGGCGGCGCGCCTGCGGGCCCTGCCCGAGCTGCGCCACGTCACCACCGATGCTGGCGCCACCGGCCTGGCCGCCATGGTGCGGGTGGACCGCGACACCGCCGCGCGCCTGGGCGTGACCGCCAGCAGCCTGGACAACGCGCTGTACAACGCCTTCGGCCAGCGCATCGTCTCCACCATCTTCAGCGAGACCAACCAGTACCGCGTCATCCTGGAGGCTGCCCGCGCCGAGGACGCCAGCCTGCGCATCCTGCGCGAGCTGCCGGTGCGCACCAGCGGCGGCGGCACCACGCCGCTGGACGCCTTCGCCCAGGTGGTGGAGCAGCCGTCGCCGCTGCAGGTGCAGCGGGTCGACCAGTACCCGGCCGCCACGGTGGGCTTCGACACCGCGCCGGGCGTCAGCCTGGGCGCGGCGGTGCACGCCATCGAGGCGGCGGTGCGCGCCGAGGGCCTGCCGGCGGCGCTGACGCTGCGCATGACCGGCGCCGCCGGCGCCTACCAGAAGTCGCTGACCAACCAGCTGTGGCTGATCCTGGCGGCGGTGGTGTGCGTCTACATCGTGCTGGGGGTGCTGTACGAGAGCTACGTACACCCGCTGACCATCCTGTCCACGCTGCCCTCGGCCGGCGTGGGCGCGCTGCTGGCGCTGTGGCTGACCGGCCACCCGCTGGACGTGGTGGGCATCATCGGGCTGGTGCTGCTGATCGGCATCGTGAAGAAGAACGCCATCATGATGATTGACTTCGCCATCGAGGCCGAGCGCGCCGGCCAGCCGGCGCTGCAGGCGATCCACCAGGCGGCGCTGCTGCGCTTTCGCCCCATCCTGATGACCACCCTGGCCGCGCTGGCCGCCGCCGTGCCGCTGATGCTGAGCTGGGGCGACGGCGGCGAGCTGCGCCGGCCGCTGGGCATCGCGATCTTCGGCGGGCTGGTGCTGTCGCAGCTGCTGACGCTGTTCACCACGCCGGTGATCTACCTGTGGTTCGACCGGCTGGGGGGCGGTATGCACCGCCTGGGGGATCAGGACGCGGGCGCCCTGGTGGATGGCGTGCGGGAGGCGCGGCCGTGACGGCTTCGCGCGGCCTGGCTCCCTCGCCCCTTTGGGGAGGGAGCCTGCCCCCGGCTCGAAGGGTGGGGTGGGGTGAGGGGCTGGTGGCGCTGGATGCGTCGCTGGCCGGGATGTGCGCCCGGCGGCGCACCTACTTTTCTTGTACGCACAAGAAAAGTAGGCAAAAGAAAGCGCCCCCAAGTCTGCGACCCCTTCGCTGCGCTGCGGGGCGGACCTGCGGCGCGAGGCTTGCGGGGTGCGCGGTGGAACTCGCTGCGCTGCTGCGCAGCTTCGCTCAGACAACCCCCGCGAGTCAGAGCACGAAGCGCGGGCATGCTGCGCTGCCCGCGCCACCCCGCAAGCCCCGCGCCGCAGGCGCAGCCACAGGGGGACATCCACGTACGGGCCATCGCTGCGCTCGGCTCCGCATTTGCCTACTTTCTTTTGGCGAAGCAAAAGAAAGTAGGTGCGCCGCCGGGCGCATATCCCGGCCTCGGCGGCATGTGCCCCCACACAGTGACCGCAGCGCAATGGCTCGCGCCCAGTGGCGCACCGACACTTCCAGGCCCGAGCTTGAGCCATGAACCTGTCGCGCCCCTTCATCCAGCGCCCCATCGCCACCGTGCTGCTCACGCTCGGCCTGGCGCTGGCGGGCATCGCGGCGTATTTCGTGCTGCCGGTGGCGCGCCTGCCGGCGGTGGAATATCCGGTCATCTTCGTCAACGCCAGCATGGCCGGTGCCAGCCCGGCCGACATGGCGCGCACCGTCGCCACGCCGCTGGAGCGCACGCTCGGCACCATCGCCGGCGTCAACGAAATGACCTCCAGCAGCAACACCGGCTCGTCCCGCGTGGTGCTGCAGTTCGACCTGAACCGCAACATCGACAGCGCCGCGCGCGACGTGCAGGCGGCCATCAACGCCGCCCGCATCGACCTGCCGGCCAGCCTGCGCAGCAACCCCACCTACCGCAAGGCCAACCCGGCGGCGCAGCCCTTCATGACGCTGGCGCTGACCTCCAGCACGCGCACGCCGGGCCAGATCTACGACGCCGTCAGCAACATCGTCAGCCAGCGCCTGCAGCAGGTCGAGGGCGTGGGCGACGTGGAGCTGGGCGGCGGCTCGCAGCCGGCCGTGCGGGTGGAGCTGAACCCCTTCGTCATGCACGAGCTGGGCATCGGCGCCGAGGACGTGCGCGCCGCCATCCAGGCCCACAACGCCAACCGGCCGAAGGGCGTCATCGAAACCGGCGGCGCCGACGACGGCCGGGCGCTGCAGGTGCTGACGCCGGCGCCGGGCCTGCGCGCGGCCGACTACCGCGAGCTGATCGTTGCCATGCGCGAGGGCCGCGAGGTGCGCCTGTCGCAGCTGGCGCGCGTCATCGACAGCGTGCAGGACACGCGCACGCGCGGCATGTTCAACGGCCAGCCGGCGATCGTGGTCAACATCACCCAGCAGCCCACGGCCAACCTGATCGAGACGGCCGACGCCATCGACGCGCTGCTGCCGCAGCTGCGCGAGCAGCTGCCCAGCGACATCGAGCTGCACGTGGCGGTCGATCGCACCGGCTCGGTGCGCGCCTCGGTGCGCGAGGTGGAGATCACCCTGGCGGTCGCCGTGCTGCTGGTGATCGCCGTGGTCGGCCTGTTCCTGCGCACGCTGCGCGCGGCGCTGATCCCGGCGGTGGCCACGGTGGTGTCGCTGCTGGGCACCTTCGCCGTCATGTACGCGCTGGGCTTCAGCCTGAACAACCTGACGCTGATGGCGCTGACGGTGGCCACCGGCTTCGTGGTGGACGACGCCATCGTGGTGCTGGAGAACATCACGCGCCACCTGGAACGTGGCGCCGCGCGGCGCCAGGCGGCGCTGGACGGCGCGCGCGAGGTCGGCTTCACCGTGCTGACCATCAGCATTTCGCTGGTGGCGGTGTTCATCCCGCTGCTGTTCATGGGCGGGCAGGTCGGGCGCATGTTCCGCGAGTTCGCCGTCACGCTGTCGGTCGCGGTGCTGATCTCGCTGCTGATTTCGCTGACCACCACGCCCATGCTGTGCGCCCTGCTGCTGCGCCCGCCCGCCGCCGGTGCGCCGGCGCGCCGCAGCGCCGCCGGCTGGCTGCGCCAGCGCCTGGGCCGCTGGGCACGCGGCGGTCAGCAGGGCCTGACGCGCGCCTATGCCGGTGCGCTGGACTGGGCGTTGGCCTCGCCCTGGCTGGTGGTGGCCGTGCTGCTGGTGGTGATCGGGCTGAACGGCTATCTGTTCTCGGCCATCAGCAAGGGCTTTTTCCCCGATCAGGACAACGGGCTGATGACCGGCGGGCTGCGCGCCGACCAGAGCATCTCCTCCGCCGCCATGGCCGACAAGCTGCAGCAGGCGGTGGACATCCTGCGCGCCGACCCGTCGGTGGGCACGGTGGTGGCGTTCTCGGGCGGCTGGCGCTCGGGCGGCGGTTTTCTGTCGGCGGCGCTCAAGCCGCCCGGCCAGCGCCCGCCGGGCGAGAGCACGCGCGCCGTCATCAACCGGCTGCGCCCGCAGCTGGGGCGCATCACCGGGCTGCGCGTGTTCCTCAACCCGGTGCAGGAGCTGCGCATCGGCGGGCGCAGCAGCAACAGCACCTACCAGTACACGCTCAAGGCCGACAACCAGGCCGACCTGAAGGCCTGGACGCGCCGGCTGTCCGAGCAGATGAAGCGCGACGCGCGCCTGACCGAGGTCGATGACGACCTGAGCGACAACAGCGTTGAAACCTTCGTGCAGGTTGACCGCGACCGTGCCGCCAGCCTGGGCGTGCCGCTGTCCAGCGTCGACGCCGCGCTGTACGACGCCTTCGGCCAGCGCCAGGTGGCCACCATGTACAGCGAGCTGAACCAGTACGCCGTGGTGCTGGAATGGGCGCCCGGCCACACGCGCTCGCCGCTGGCGCTGCGCGACGTCATGCTGCCGGTGTCGCCGGCGCAGTCGGCGCGTGTCAGCGGCGCCGCGCCGGCGGCCGGCACGACTGCCGCCGCCACCTCGGCCAACCCGGCGCAGCGCGGGGCGTCCACCGGGCAGCCGATCTCGCTGGCGCCATCGGCCATGGTGCCGCTGTCGGCCATCGCCAGCTTCAGCGAACGCGCCGTGCCCACCAGCGTCTGGCACGACGGCGGCGAGTTGTCCAGCACGCTGTCGTTCGACCTGGCCGAGGGCGTGTCGATCGAGCAGGGCCGCCAGGCGGTGGAGGACGCGGTCGACGCCATCGGCCTGCCCAACAACGTGCGCGGCGCCTTCAGCGGCGCGGCGGCGGCGGCGCAGGACACGCAGTCGCAGCAGACGCTGCTGATCGGCGCGGCCATCGTGGTGATCTACATCGTGCTGGGCATCCTGTACGAAAGCCTGATTCACCCCGTCACCGTGCTCACCACCCTGCCCAGCGCCGGCTTTGGCGCCGTGCTGGCGCTGCTGCTGCTGAAGATGGAGTTTTCCATCATGGCGCTGATCGGCGTGTTCCTGCTGATCGGCATCGTCAAGAAGAACGCCATCCTGATCATCGACTTCGCGCTCGACGCCGAGCGCGCGCGCGGCCTCACGGCCACCCAGGCGGTGCGCGAGGCCTGCCTGCTGCGCTTTCGCCCCATCCTGATGACCACGCTGGCCGCCGGACTGGGGGCGCTGCCGCTGGCCATCGGCTTCGGCCAGGGCTCGGCGCTGCGCCAGCCGCTGGGCGTGACCATCGTCGGCGGGCTGATCGCCAGCCAGTTGCTGACCCTGCTGACCACGCCGGTGGTCTATGTGCTGCTCGACCGGCTGCGCCGCCGACGCGGTGACCAGGCGCACCTGGCGCGCGGCGTGGGCGCCGTCGGGGCGGCAGGAGCAACCTGATGAAATACTCTTGTTTTGATAGCTGCTCGTGCACACCAGACGGGCGCCAGAAGCGTTTTTTACTTGTAACTGGAGCGTTGGCGGCGGCCACGCTGCTGGGCGCTTGCAGCCTGGCGCCGCCCGAGCGCGCGCCCGTGCTGCCGCTGGCCAGCGGCTGGAAGAGCGCCGCCCCGGCCGGCTGGGTCAGCACCGCCGATCACCAGTCCTGGCAGGCCGGCCGCTGGTGGGCGCTGTTTGGCGACGCCGAGCTTGACGCGCTGATGCCGCGCATCGACATCGACAACGCCAGCGTCGCGCTGGCCGAGGCCAACGTGGCGCAGGCCGAGGCGCTGTTGCGCCAGGCCGAGGCGCAGCGCTGGCCCACGCTGGGCGCGCAGGCCGGCGCCCAGCGCGGCGGCCGACCGACGCGCGGATCGGCCAGCCTGGGCCTGAGCGCCAGCTGGGCGCCCGACCTGTGGGGCCGCCTGGCCGACGCCGCGCGCGCCCAGGGCGCGCAGCTGCAGGCCAGCCAGGCCGACCTGGCCGGCGCCCGCCTGGCGGCGCAGACCAGTCTGGCGCAGGCCTACTTCGGGCTGCGCGAGGCCGACGCCGAACTGGCGCTGCTGGAGGAGATCATCACCGGCTACGAGCGCGCCGCCACCATCACCGGCAACCGCTACCGCGCCGGCATCGCCGCCCACACCGACCTGCTGCAGGCCCAGAGCACGCTGGCCAACGCCCGCGCCACGCGCGCCAGCCTGCAACGCAGCCGCGCCAATCTGGAGCACGCCGTGGCGCTGCTGCTGGGCCAGCCGCCGGCCGGCTTTGCGCTGGCGCCGGCGCCCTGGGTGGCCAGCGTGCCGGCCGTGCCGCCAGAGCTGCCGTCCACCCTGCTGCTGCGCCGCCCCGACCTGGCCGCCGCCGAGCGCGACGTGGCCGCCGCCAACGCGCGCATCGGCGTGGCGCGCGCGGCCTGGTTTCCCAGCCTCAACCTCAGCGCGTCGCTGGGCGGCAGCGCCGGCAGCCTGGCCAGCCTGGCGTCGGCACCCACACTGGCCTGGTCGCTGGGCGCGGCGCTGGCGCAGGCGCTGCTTGACGCCGGCGCGCGCGACGCCGCCATCGACCAGGCGCTGGGCGTCCACCAGGCCGCCAGCGCCCACTACCGCCAGAGCGCGCTGGCCGCCATGGGTCAGGTGGAAGACCAGCTGACGGCGCTGGACACGCTGGCGGCGCAGATCGAGCAGGTGCGCGCCGCCGCCGACGCCGCCGCCGCGGCCGAGCAGCGCATCATGAACAGCTACCAGGCCGGCCTGTCGGCCTACACCAACGTGGTCACGGCCCAGGCTGCCACGCTGGGCGCGCGCCGCTCGCTGATGCAGCTGCAACTGCAGCGCCAGCAGGCGGCGCTGGGCCTGATCCAGGCGCTGGGCGGCGGCTGGCAGGCGCCCTGGGCGCAGGCGGCGCGCTGAGCACGCGCGTTGCCGCCGGCCCGCGCCGCGGTCATGGTGGCGCCTGCCCACGGACCCCGCTACCGCCACGCCCGGCCTTGCCGCCCTTCGCTGCGCTGCCGGAAGTATCAAAATCGTAGCTGCTGGCGCTTGTCAGGTGGGCCCTGCAGCCTCTTTTGATTCAGGGCGGAGCCGGGTCAGGGCGCTGGCGTCTTGGGCTTGAAGTCGCAGCAGTCGGCCACCGCGCATTCCCAGCAGCGCGGCTTGCGCGCCACGCAGACGTAGCGGCCGTGCAGGATCAGCCAGTGGTGGGCGTGCACCAGGTAGCGCTCGGGCACGCGGCGCAGCAGCAGCTGCTCCACCGCCAGCGGCGTCTTGCCCGGCGCCAGGCCGGTGCGGTTGCCGACGCGGAAGATGTGCGTGTCCACCGCCATGGTCGGCTCGCCAAAGGCCACGTTCAGCACCACGTTGGCGGTCTTGCGGCCCACGCCGGGCAGGGCCTCCAGCTCGGCGCGCGTGCGCGGCACCTCGCCGCCGTGGCGCTCCACCAGGATGGCGCAGGTCTGCATCAGGTGCCGCGCCTTGCTGCGGTACAGGCCGATGGTCTTGATGTGACCCTCCAGCCGCTCCAGCCCCAGCGCCAGGATCTGCCGCGGCGTGTTGGCCACCGGAAACAGGCGCCGCGTGGCCTTGTTCACCCCGACGTCCGTGGCCTGCGCCGACAGCAGCACGGCCGTCAGCAACTCAAACACGCTGGTGTATTCCAGCTCGCTGGCCGGTTGCGGGTTGGCCGCCTGCAAGGTGGCGAAGAAGCGGTCGATCTGGGCGGGTGTCATGGTCTGGATTTTGCAAGAATTGACCCATGAACAAGCGTCCACGCATCTGCCTGAACATGATCGTGAAGAACGAGGCACACGTCATCGAACGTTGCCTGTCTTCCGCGCGCCCGTTGATCGACGCCTGGTGCATCGTCGATACCGGCTCCACCGACGGCACCCAGGCCCGCATTGCCCAGTTGATGGCTGGCATTCCCGGCACTCTGCACGAGCGGCCATGGAGGAACTTCGGCCACAACCGCACCGAGGCGCTGCAACTGGCGCGGGCGCAAGGGTGCGACTACCTGCTGTTCATCGACGCCGACGAGCGCTTCGACACTCCCTCCACCTTTGCCTGGCCGATGCTGGATGCCGACAGCTATGAGCTGCCTTGCCATTACGCCGACATCATCTATGCGCGCCGTGCCCTGGTGGCCACGCGCCTGCCCTGGCGCTGGGAAGGGGTGCTGCACGAATACCTGGACTGCAGCGCACCGCATCAGACCGTGCCGCTTGCCGCGCCAGCCATCGTGGTGGCGCACGACGGTGCCCGCGCCCGCGATCCCGAGACCTACCTGAAGGACATTGCCCTGCTCGAGGCCGCGCTGGCCGAGCAACCCGACAACGCGCGCAACGTCTACTACCTGGCCCAAAGCTACCGCGATGCTGGCCGCCTGGCCGATGCGCGGGGCCGCTACCTGCAGCGCGCCACCATGGGCGGCTGGGACGAGGAAGTCTGGCACGCGCTGTACCAAGCCGCGCTGCTGGCCGAGCGCCTGCAGGATGCGCCCGAGGCGGTGCGCGCCGCTTACCTGACTGCCTATGAAGCCCGACCCACGCGCGCCGAGCCGCTGGTGCAATTGGCGCGCTGGCACCGCGTGCGGCAGGAATACGCCCAGGCCAGCCTGTACGCCCAGCAGGCCGTCGCCATCCCGCAGCCTGCCGACCGCCTGTTCGTCGAACCGGCGGTCTATCGGTGGCAGGCGCTGGACGAACTGGCAGTCAGCGCCTTCTACGCCCGTGCGCCCCATCTGCAGGTCGCTGGTCGCACTGCAATGCAGAGCCTGCTGACCCAGATCAAAACGCTGCCATCGGACGTGCAGGCGCGCTTGAGGGCGAACGCGGCATTCTACGGTTTGTAGTCCAAATAGTAGGGCGGTTGTCAACCCAAAATAGAAATGTCCCCTTTTCCACCAAATAGAGCCTCTCTTGAATTCCGAGTGGGTCGAATCCGCGGTGTTCGGCTGCCAGCCGGGGTCAAGGGCGGGCGAAGCCCGGCGCAGTGAACCCTTGACGCCGGGTGACAGCCCATACGCTGGCCGTCATGGCCGATGCGGCATGCTGACGCATCGGCCATGACGAGCAGGAGCGATTGACATGCACGACAGGTTGTTCGAAGCGGCGCTGGGCA